>WSSedL1CaDRAFT_10000328_pt1:0-10000 | contig 33185 bp, 26 predicted proteins | sample WetSurSL1Cattail_FD_9464 | JGI IMG/M metagenome (IMG submission 9464)
GTTCGTACTAAGTAATTTAGTACAAACTATAGAATGGATTGTCATTTTGAGTTTTCCTTTCTGGAGATAGAGGTGGTAAGTAATATAAGAGAATAGGTTTGCTGCTGATCCTCTAACCACTCAGAGTCAGAGTCAACATCAAAGGTGGTGACGCACTCAATGCCAACAGAGGGAGAAAGCAGAAAGAGGGAAGAACTCTGATAGAAAGGCGGGTGAAGCCAGTTGGTGAGCTTGCTTTCTCGGCTCCAGTCTCATCTTGAAGATAGCTAGCCATTAGATAGATGATCGTATACGCGATATCGGTCCTCGGTTCGGATGTCGGATGAAAGTAGTCCTTCGGTTCCCTTCTTGTCCTAAGGGAAGTCATCGGTTGTCTCTTCAATTGCACGAGAGTGATAAAGGGGAGATCAAGCGGGAAAGAAGAAAAAGAGCATCTGCGACATGTGTTAAGCATATCAAGATTGAGGCTTGATCATCAGGGTTTTCATTTTGTCTTTGAGTTCCCATTGCTACCTGCTTCATTCTTTGCTTTCGGATTACCACTGCCGACGAGTGTGCACAGAAGAGCCATCCATAGTTCAGGGCTTCAGTGACGCTATTCTTCCCCTTGTCTGCTCGATTAGACGAAAGCTACTGTTCTTAAATTACAGGTGATCAAGCTAGCCTGATTGGCGATCCGCTATAACTATAACTATAAATGGAAGACTTACCCGGCTGTTCTTAGCTCTTCTAACTTGATAATTCATTCCTACTTATTAAGCTATCACAGATGGCAAAGGCGATCTCTGTTATGGAATTTGCCTTCCAGACAGGATCAGGAGTAGGTGTGAACATGGGCATATAATAGGCTAAATCCAGATTTGGTATTAACCTCAGTTGACATCGCAAGAAGATCGGCGTCTTTCTATGCAAGCAAGCAGCAAGCTAAAACCAAGTTGTAAAGAAAGCAAGATGGTAGCACAGCACAGCGGTGATGCAATGTTAACTATACTACTACAGTAGCAGTAAAGCATGCAAAAGCAAAAAAGAGGGGAGTGCCTCCCAACCAAATGGACAGAGCAATCGAGCTTCCCATCATCTTTCCTTTTTTGGCAAAAGGTCTCGTTAATGAAAGTGAAAAGGAAGCCACACAAAGAAGTTATCCCATGCATCCAAGGCGAGTCATGGCTATCTTTGGCAAGCTCAATCATCTCAATTCTTTTTACCTTTAAACGGAGGGAGCTGCGGCAGAAGGAGTTGTTAGACCGATCAATGGAAGAAGAAAGAAAATGCATTGTTGCGCAAGAATTCAAGGTGACATTGTTTTTCTTGTTTTTATAGAGTCTTTCAAGCGAAGAATTTGATCAAGACGGGATAGTTTTTTCTTTTGATCTTTTTTTTGGCACACTGAGATAGGATTAATTCAAGCAGGTAGAGAGCTTGTCATTAGTGAGAGTTATCGTCCAACAAGCGATTCTGGCCAAAAGAGCTGTATAGAAGGCCAATTTGAGTCTGAAAATAGGAATACCTAATCATGTTCATTTCTATTCTATGCCCGAGCCCTACCCTACAACTATAGGCAGGGGAGGAAGGATCGGTTGCTTGTAACTGCTCCACCTACTTGTAAACTGAAAGGCAGGGGTACTCATTCATTCGAATAGCTGGTCATCAACACCTCATTTATGAAAAGTTCTGCGCTTGCACCTGAACCATATATAAACTTCCCAAGCGAACTCCCAAACAAAAAGGTCAGACCCGAGGAGGGAGGAAAGAACAAAAAGCACTTAAGCCCATCAAGCAATTACCCGTAAGCACTTTAACGATGATCTTTCTTTCACTTCTGATGAATCCAAAATCATTGGATTAGAAATGGAATCAGTACACATAAATGGAAGTTCTTCAATCCCAATTTCTACACTAAATGAAATTCATAGTCCTCGTGCTAACCGCATTGATATTTTTTATTATTTTGATATTTATATAAAGAAAGAAATAGAATTAGAATAATATATATATATACAAGGCCCGCTTCAGGAAAACTATCTTTTCTTAAAGGATCAATCCAAAACTCCTACCTAATCTTTTCTTGGAGTTGCAGAAGCAGTCAAAAGAAAGATTCTATTTTTCATCGTAATAGGCTCCATTTGAGTTTTTATTCTCTTGCTAGTAGTAGGGTAAAAGGATAAAATAAGGGTAATTCGAAAAAGCCAAGGATGGCAAGCACAGTCCTCCTATTGCATTCATTCTACCCTTCCCAGTATGGGCTGCTGAATTACTCTCTCTATCCGAAAGCGGGGCAATGTCTATGTAGGGTGGCATGGGTGCACCCTCTCCTTCAGCTCTGAAACGAATAGATCCTCATTCATTGGTCGCGAGAGAGCCTGAGGTGCTTGATGACGAAGGAAGCCAGTGGCCTTTCACCCCTGTCACTGGAATAAGCCGAGGGGGGCTCAACTCCCCTTCCCATGAAGAAAAGAAGACTGAGACCACGGGTTAGACGTAGGGGATGGCATGAACTTAGACATGGCTCGGATCCCTTTTCCGTGAGCGGAGATGATAGGGTGGTCACGACTCTCTTCATCACTTTTTCTTCGTTTGAATGGAGAGTGATTGGGTGGCGTCAGCCCTAACCCGCTTGTCAACCCTTCCTTTCCCGCCGAATGGATTGGGCGCGAACATCTTCGTCCCCTTCTATAGGCAATAGGGATCCCTAAGCGATATGCTGAGAGAGGGCAGTGATAGCTTGAGCTCGAATCACGGAAGAGGTAGGCCTTTCTTGGTCTTTGACCTAGCCTTGATATAATCCCGCAGCCTCGGTCTTCGAATACTTAGCTTAGTCATCCCAAGGACAGCTACTAATGGAAGGGTATGTTCCTCGCTATAAATCCTGACCAATGAATTTAGGTTATTTCGGTTTATACCAAGTTGGTCTTCAACACCGACTACGGGTTCACGACTCTAACACAATGAAAATCATTATTTGAGTCGTTACCTACAGAAGCAGTTGCCCTTCTCCGGATTTACCCGGTGAGGGTGGCGCTTGTGAGTCAACGTTGACACTTTCAATGTATGGATCATACCTTTGGCATCCTGGGACAGTAGTTCCCAGGTACTTCAGTGCCATCCCGGGTTCATAGGCCTGGGACTTGATAATTTCACTCTCAAAGCATGGGGTTTCGCCAGGCGAAGCTCCTATCCCCAAAGGCCGCTTGGCTTCTATTCTAAGAAAGAGGGTGCGGGTCAAATCCGCATCTTTGCGCTCGCTAACCCTTTACTTCAAGGGAAGGTGCGCCCGATACATGATTGGTTAATGACGATTCTTTCACTGATTAGAAGTGACGGAACTTTTCATCAGTGACGACCATTGTCATTCATCCCGGAGTACTGTACTCTTCTTTTTTGATTGAAAGGCGGCAACGGACCTTATTTCTTAATGGGCCTGCCGGTCTCACTGAGTTACTCCAAATGGGGGGATTCATTCTCCCTTTTTGGATGGCATCATCCATGGAGGGGAGTCATCTTTCCGGTATGGAACAAATCGTTTGCAGGAAGAGATCCCTCGATTGCTGTAACGGATTCCATTCTCTGATCGGGCACCCTCCTTGATGAGAATTGATGAACCAATCTCGTAATTGGACGGTAGACTTGATGAGAACCAATGATCGGTCAAAGCCCATGCTTCCAGCTAGGTCCATTGAACCTTATCATCAAGATAGGCATTGCAAGGAAGAGACCACTCATTTGTCCATCCAACGGGGGATTAGCGAGTCCCAATGACTCTACTCAACTCAAGCTCACGATGGGGCCGGCGGTCAAGGAGGAATCCTCGTTTTGCTTCAGCTCTTTCTGATAGGCTGAACGTGTGGTCGGTGCGAACATGGGTCGGCTTTCACCAAGTAGACACACACCTCTTGAAGCTCGCGGGGTTCTTTTTTCTTTCAACCACCAAGCAAAGAAGAAAGAGACTATCCTGATTCAGTAGGTTCCGCTTTGTTACTTTGTTGGTCAATCCAAGAATGACGACTGAGCGATCAGAGCATCACCGTCTGCCCTTGCATTGTCCAATAAAGTGAAGAGCGTAATTCAGGCGTCAGATCCCAGAGTGCTTCCTCTCCTTTCACGGTTGAGCAAGCTTTCGTCTCTCCTCTTGCGCTTTCTCGGAAGTTCTTCTTGTTGGACCTTGCCTTCCCTCGTTGTATGAGTCAGCTATTCCCCTACCTTCGTAGATCTTGCCTTGCTCAGTGGAAAAGAGGATCAAACTTTTTTTTCTTGTTGGGGAAGCCCTAGCTAGTGCTCAACCATTGATGCAGACCACTTCTTTCTCGTCTCGATGATTGCCCTGCCTGCAATGACGATCTCTTTCATCTGATCCAGTCATCCGCGGGGACGAACGACGACCTGCTGAATGGAATTGGAGCTTTGGATAGGATATAAAGATCTTATTGGTGACCCACCCTGACTTTCGGGCCATATCCGGACGTCACTGAGTTGGAAATGGAGCGTGAGCTCATGCTCTACCGATAGGAAAAAAAGGATCTTCGACCATGAATCTTCTTTCAGCAGATTCATGGTTATTACTTCGCTTGCTCTCTTCTTTACCTTTAAGCCGCCTTCCTAACGATGGACGTCCTCAATGGTCATCGTCAACTCCCCGGAGTTGGAAGCTATTTGTCTCAGGACGCCACTGAGTTTTGTTACCAATGCTTCTACCTTGTTTGGATCTCCCTTTACACACCACCCCGAATGTACGAGTGGTCAACACATCCCGTTCTCAATCGACCGGCCTCCTCGAGACCATCACTGACATCATTTGTGAACTGTCGATAGTTCTCTGGACCGGTTCAACACTCTTGCCCAGCAATCATCTTTTCCCTTGTAACAGAGTCAGTTTCATTCCATCCGAGATCCCCTTTCAGATCTGAAGATGATGGGAATATCTGCGCAGGGTTGGCAAGATCAGTTCAAGAAAGACAGCCTGCTTAGGCAAATTCTCTTTCTCGCTTCGGGTTGAAGAGGAGTCAGGTGGCTTCAGTCCTTCATTGGAAAAAGGCTATAAGACTCTGATCATTTGAAAGAAGATCCCCGGCTCTATCTGCTTTAGTATAAAGGATAAGGGGGTGCCACACAAAGCAAAGTAAGTAGAAATCCTTTCTCTCCCTCAGTCGTTCGTCAACTGAAAGACGATGATGGAAGTCAGCTTACGCGTTCTTCTCGTTCATCTCCAAAGCCAGATGACTTTCTTAGAAACCTCCCCCCAATGTTGCTGTACACGACCTCTGCCCACACACTGAGAACTGCTTCAGGATCAACTCCTTGTCCCCTCCTCGTACTCCTCCCTAGTCCAAGGCACACTGCTCAATTCTTTCTTGTCTTCGGTGGACGGTTTGCTCGGGATGTGCTCTTTCCCTTTGATGATTAGGAACTCTCACCGACTCTCTCTTTTGCTCACGAGAGATAAAACCCTAACCCATGAAAAAGCGCGGGTCCATCCCACAAGCTTCAACATACAAAGAAAATCCCAAACCAAAAGGAGGACTTGAAGACCACCTAATCACATTCAGGCGCTATGACTCGAGATTCCCTGCATTCGGGTCTTTGCTGACTCCCGGCGCGCGACTCCCTCTATCTTTCCTGATTGGAAAGAGTGTTGATTTGGCAACTCCAGTACGGATTTGCTTGGAAGCCCTTTTCCCGCCTGCTCTATTCCCTGAACCTGAAAGGTCGAAAGAAGGACGAGCTATGATGATTCTTCGTTCACACAGGACAGAAAGAAAGACTATCGAAAAGCTCAATCTCTCTTTGAGAGTCAAGCGATGTGATCCATCGCGGCGAAGCACGTCATTGTCTCATTCACGAAAGAAGGGGGTAGCCCGAACTGCCAGCAGGAAGAAGTGGTCATCTCGGTTCAAAGGAAAAAAGCTCTGTTCTCTCCTTCGTTCTGTCCCGGCAAACAAGGATAGGTAATCTCATCCATTATCATCGTCAGGTTGCTTTCTCTGCAAGTGCTTTGTTCCCGATTTAGGCTCTTTCGGTTCAAAAATGGGGAAGTGGTCTCTCCGCAAGCAAGCGAGCAGGGCGGGGAACAAAAGAAGAAAGAGAAGGGTGACGCCGGGTAGGGTGGGATAGAAGGAGCATTTCAGGCGATCAAGGGCGTCCCTGGGCGAGGAGTAGAGTTTTCTTTCGAGTCAAGGGGATAGGATAGAACGATGAGAGCTTTCCATTGGCTTCCCAGGGAAAGACTCCAGATGTATGAATGGGCAGGCAAAGGGATTGCCTTCTATCATTTAGCTCAGACTTCTCTCTCCTGACCCGGGGCCCCCAAACAAAGGGGAATTAAGTGGATTAGCCTCCTCATCAATCAAAGAGGGCTTGATATGCTATCCATTGGGGTGGTCCCCCGTGATGACTCGATACCAGTTGAACGTCGGTTATCGGTTCATACCGAGTTGGTCTTATACTCCATCCATGGGCAAACGTCTTTATGGTCTCACTTCAGTGCAGCCCTACCAACAGAAGCTGCTGCTCCGCTGAGGCCTTGTGCCTCTCCAGAGCGAACTCTTTATGAGTCTGTGAATACCCTTTCAGTCATTGGTCCTTACCATTGGACTAAGAGAACTGTGTTCCGGTTGGACCATCTTATTAAGTTAAGGGTGGGACGCGTGCTGGCGTTGATTGTATGAGCTATCTGCCAATACAGTTGATGTTGGTGCCCCTATACCTGGAGTCCGACTAGCGTCTTCTGTTGAGGGTGCGGGCTTTGCCCGCATCTTTGCCAATTGTAACTCCTATCCGTCAAGGGTTGGCAAAACCGCGGAGGTTGATGAGGATCCTTCGATCCGTCCGATGGGACGCTCGATATAAATGAAATGTTGGCCTCTTCGCTGATCATGGTAGGGTAGCCGGGCGATCCGTTTTCTTTTCCTTTTCTTTGAAATCAGCAACGGACCTTATTTCTTAATGGGTATGACTGATAAAATCCTCGGGCAGCTCTTTGTTTGGTTGGTGTTCTGCATGGATGACCTATTTGTTGAGATGGGTGCGTTTTCATTTAGCATTTAAAGGCGCAACTGCTGACCGTTTAGGTCCTAAAGTTTGTTTCAAGACTGGTAAACCTCTTAGTTTTCTTGGCTCTTGGACTTCATTCGCATTGACCCATCATCTTATCGTTTGGATGGATGGCGGCGGTCTATCCCGGACGTTCGGTTTAAAGCATATGCAATTTGGGGCTCAGACCTTGTCATCGCCGATGATAAAGTAGCATTACAGTATCAGGCCATCATGGCTGAGCTTCCTTCAGGTTGTCATATCAAAAGATAAATCTCTCATATCACGATCTTTTTGCAAGGAGTTTGCCAAAGGCTTTCTCATTCGTCAGGGAAACTCCGTATATTTCCCTTCTCCTTTCTCTGCTCGGATGATTGCCGCTTGTGTGAATTTTCTTGCTGTGGGTCCCGTGTGTGCTCGAATAAGATTGTTTTAGGATTCTATTTAGTTTCATTTATTGACTCCGCGGTGCTGGTTATCGAGTTTATGGCGCCGCCCACCATCCAAAAAGTAAAAGATGGCGTCGGCATTTACGAATTATGCTCTCTCCTAATAGTGGTCCCCCCTTCCCTTGGTATTCAGGTTGTAAAATCATGATAGGATAGGATACTGTTATACCAAGGGAAGGGGTTGTCCACGATTGGCTAGGGAGAGAACGAGATACACCTCTTCTATCTACCACTCAGTAGTCTCCTTTCTCAGTAGGACAGTCAGTGGAGTCAGGTTCACGTCTCAGCCTCTTCTTCAACTCAGGATGTGATGAGTCGTCTCAACCTATTCACTGGGAGGCAGGTTAGGAAGGAGAGCGCACACAGCAATGGGTTCTTCAAACGGAGAGGGCTAGACGGGGGATTCATGCTTTGAGTCAGCATCATCTTTTTCTTCAGTCATACCTTTCAGTGGTCAAGAGAGCTTGTTCGAAAAAGACAGTGAAGTTGGTCATTCTGTGGCTTCTTGAGAGTAAAAAAAAGATGGACAAGAAAGACAAAGCAAGTCTGCCGTCAGGGTCAAGATCTATTGTATAGCGCTTTATCAAAGAAGACCAAAGAACAACATTGGAAAGATCGATCCGTACCACTTCAATGGCATTCAGTGCGTCATAGAGAGAAAGCTAACCAATCCATATTCTCTCATGATGATAGAGAGGAAGAGGATCATGATGCTTCCCATCAATTTGAGAACTCCTTTCTGTAGACCCTGAGCTTCGTTGAATGCCGAACGGAGGCACAGTTCTGGATTATGACTCTCTTTCTTTGTCTAGCTCTTTGTTTGAGGAAGCCCTAGTGCTTGCTATATCATTTCAGTGGATCCATTTCTCAGGGTGCCCCCTCTTGCAACCCCGCTATCGGGGCCTGGTCTCGGTCAATGTCCCTGATCGGATTCCGTCTTCTTTGTCTGCTTATTGTCTTTCACCACGTAAAGCCCCATAGCTTCCACAGTATCGGGTGGATTGGGGCAGTCATTTTTTCCTTTTCATCCTTCTTCAGTCAGTCTGGCGGTACATGAACCAACCGGTATTGCAGCAGTTGGCCTGCTTACGCTTCGATGCTGTCCCATGGCTCGCTTATACACCTCCGGCGACATCTTGTATTCAGCTAACGATCTTCGTTGGACCCTGCCTTATCGAGTCTTTAGTCTTTTGCCTAATTAAGCTATTCGCGGTGCCTGTCAGTGATTGACCTTAGACCTCTTCTATCGGTCCTTGCCCTCAGCAGTAGGTGGGGCCAAAATCCCATCACCAGCACTTGCAAGTCGTATTGCCCGGGCCATCCCTCACCTCAGTAGATGGTGAAGACATCCAATCCCCTCTTTCTTCGAACTTATGCCGTCAATCCATCTTCATTCGATCTTGATCTTCCAATTCAATCGGAAAGGAAGGGCTCTGGACTCACCTATTTTTGAACATAGCCTTGTCGTCCAATTTATTCTCTCCTTTCTTTCGATTCTACATGTCCTGCTTCCGACTGCTAGTGTGACTATCCTGACTCTTGATCCGAGACAACCAATGGCCCATAGCTCTGACCACTGCCTTCCTTTTTCTTCAGCCTAAGATATCCTACCACTCACATGAACAACTTTCGGGTCGGAACAATAGGAATAAGACTCACCGAGTTTAGGCACTTGAAAAGAGCACCGCTCACACACTGCGACTCACCGTTCTGTCGTCTCGATTCTCTATCCTTGCTTTCTCTCTCGGCCATCTCCAGCTCTCGATCCGTCGGGCCAATGATGAAGTTTGCAGCACCTTGATACTGCGTCTGGAATAGAGTAGACATGCCGAAATCCCAATACCAGGGAAGATACTCCTTAACAGCACCCTCTCCATAAGCACTCTCGATGCCCTGCCCGCCGTTCTCCCAGTTTATCAGCTCACTACGACCGGATGGAACGACTCTCCCGACGACCGGATAAGGCTTTGGACTGACTGACCGACGTGATCTCCGGCGGGATAATCTGCACACGCCCGAACTATCGCATGGCCCGACTCGCAAGCTGCATCTCCACAATCTTGTGACAGAACATCCTGATATCCCTGTCAAAGCGAACTGAACCTCGCCTCACCACCTTAGGACCTGTCTCGTCCCATCCTGCCACATAAGGATATGGGCGCCAAGTCACCTGAAAAGAGAAGAGCTGGAAGTCATGATGCAGTTTCAATCAATCTCTACAGAATGAACAAGGAAAGAAGAAAGGAAATACCTGTCGGGACGCGACCCGGTCAAACTGGCCTCTGAAAAAGTGAGCTACATGCTCTACTCCGACTTTATCCAGTCTGTATGCCCACTTTCGAGCAATGGGGAATAGACCAGCTGGGTCTCATGGTGGATCTTGTTGCTCTAGGTTTTGATAGTGTGCTATGGCTCTGGCTGATGCAGTTCCTCCTTGTCAGCTGGTTGGCCCGCCACATCAAACTACGGTGTATCATGGCGAGATGCGCGGGTCTATTATCAGTTGTTCCATTTTTTCATGATCCACA
>WSSedL1CaDRAFT_10000328_pt1:17500-33185 | contig 33185 bp, 26 predicted proteins | sample WetSurSL1Cattail_FD_9464 | JGI IMG/M metagenome (IMG submission 9464)
AAGGAGGCCCCAAACAAGAGCCTTCGACGATCAATCGGAAGTGTAGCCTTCTCACATCAATGTGATACAGGCTGTGCCATACATCTTCACATGCTAAAAAAGTCAGCGCAAACAGAAGGTCCCTTCGACGAGGAAGTAGACTGTCAGTCTTGCTTTGACTCTCAGAGGAGGGAAAGTCGGCAATACGGGACGACTTTCATGGCCCAGAATGAGATGAGGTGTAGACCGGTTTTCGAGACGAGACCAGGAGCAGTTGGTGGAGACCCGGATCCCTCAGTCCGAGCAGTGAGGCATTGGTAGTCAACCTCCGTCGACAGCTATCAGAGTGAAGCTTTCAGTTCTCTTTCTCGTGACATTGAGGTGTGACGTAGGCATCATGTTCCATTGTTGGAGTGTGAGATTGTGTCATGCCTGCTCCTACTGAATAGGATTATCCCCTTGCCTTCTACTCTTCCACGTCAGTCGGTCAGAAGTGCACTGTGAGAGTCTTGACCCCTTGTTGTGACAGTCTTTTTGCAAACCGCCCGATTCCGATCCGCGTAGACGAGATGGGAGGCAGGAAAGAAAGAGACGGTATGACGGGTATAATATTCTTTTTTATAGACTAGGTCCAGTTATGCCAAACTTTCTGGCCTGTGGTGACTGCTCGATGGAGCCGTTGCCCCACCCTGCACAAGAAACTTTGAGTTCTGTAGGCCAGTCGTCAGGTCAGTAGTTGGGGGTTGTGTCAGTGAAGGGCTGCAAGTAGAGTCCGATAGTTAAGGGAAGAGTGAAGAGGCAAGTAGCGCGTTAGGAGTCTAACGAAAGGAAAAAAGCCCAGCTCTACCATAGATTAGGCTAGTAGTCAGACGAGCTGAGCTGCAATAAGTCTACTCGTCGTTGAGTCTTTCCGTAAAAGAGAATAGCAACCCACTTCTCAAATCCAGACGAGGATTCGGTGCCGTCCTAAAACCCTTAGTTTTCAACATTCATGGCCATCGGTCGTCGTCCTATTGAATTAAGCGGGAGAGGATGTGGTGGTAACCCCCGCTGCTTCGTCTAGAGCCGGGCGTCCCGCCGTTAGGAAGACTCACCCTAGCCACTATAGCGACCCCTCCACCAACTCTAGCTAAGAAGCACTCTCCATCCACTTCTCCTTTTCCGTGTGCCCAAAAGCCCGCCCGCGATGACATTGAAGGTTGGTTTAGCCCTACAACTAGTATTGATTGGAGGCCCTACCTCCTATTATTCTTTATGGTTCCCAACCGATTAGCAACATTGCAAAGGCATACTCTTTATTCGTGAGTCAAGACAACTCAGAATTCTGAGTAGTTTACTTCATCATAGGGAGGCAGGAAGATATGTGGTGCAAAACACTGGAAACTCAGATGTGGAGGCCTTCTCGATCCTTATTTCAAGTGGAGCCATACGAACATTTTTTCATAGTTGTGGAATAGGAAGGGGAAGAGTTGCTTAGGCTTTATTATTCCAAAAATAAATGAGTTAGATAATAAGGCAAGCCAGAGAATATAGTTACAATCCCTAACCATTATTCTATTTATTTTATCTTTTATGAAATATGTATTATAATGAATAAGGGGTTGATGACGAATGAAGTGGTTCTAGTGGGCATTCATTCAATCCCATATCAGGAGGATCAATACCGAGGCTATAGTCATTTCCGGGCATTGGTCCAGCTCCTCATCCCATCTTATCTTGGGATAATCGTTCGATATCGATAAGGCTAGAGTATAGTCATTTAGCTGTTATGACCGACCGTTAATAGCTATAAGAACGAATTGCAACAATCATGTGGGTTTCATTGAACTAACCGCGTAAACTCATATCTATAGCACGCGCTTGCCTGACTAGCTTCATACCTTGCTTCGCCATTAGCTAGGTGAGGGAAAGACGATTTCCAGAAGAAGGCAGGAGAACACCCTTCAACGCTGCCTTCAGACTAGCAGCCTTCAACGCCGCTTTCAGACTGGCAACCAGGCTTAAAGCAAGGACTAAAAGCAAGAAAGACAGCTAGCTAGCTGCAGATCCTCTTTCAGATCCTCCAGCACGAGTTTCTTATGCTATTGATGCAGCAGCTAATTCAGTCGAGTCTGTTGATTACGATAGCCAGAAAGCCAAGCGCCATAAACAGAGCTATTGTTGTTTCCCACCTAGGTGAACCCAAAGCTAGAGCACAGGTAGAGCCAGTTGAAGCGTCCGAGCAAGTCGATCCAGTTTCTTCTGGTGAATTACTGATCAAAGAGCGGGTAAAGGTAGTTGATTCAGCAGATGTAGAGTCAGTTCGTTCTCGTCCCCACAGGAGCAGAACCAAAGCGAGCAGGACCGACCGGTAGTAGATCCAGGACCAGTACCCTTAGAAGTAATATACCTAGCAGGAGCAGCAGAGACGAAGGTTGAAGCATCACTAGAGGCATATATGGGAACATATGATCCACTAGTAGCAGATCCAATTTACCTTGTTGACCCAATCTATTATGCAGTTGATTCAGCAGCATAACCATAAAAGGCACCAGATCGGTATTGACGTATATAGGCCTGTTCGTGAAGCTGGTCGATATGCATTACCTTAAAGTGGTCCAGCAACTGGATCTCGCTCTTTAAAAGGAATATAAAGGCTTCTTTCCTTCCTTCCGCAGTTAATTACACTTATGGATCAATAGGATCTAGTACTTATGCTTATGATGGATATGGGTGACGATCTATATCTATATTCTTGCGTTTAATGCAAATGCCTTTCTGACTATGGGTGCTACCGAAACTACTTCTTTAGGCTCTGTTACTAGGGACATAGCTATCAGATCTACTACTAGTGCTTTAGCCATAGCCTTTTTTGTCTCTGCAGGATCTATTGATGGATCATGAGCATAAGACTCTTCATTTGCTTAATATGCTTAGTTTGTTCCAGCTACATATGCTTGCTTAACGTGCGAGATATGCTGAAGGTTATGCTTTTGCACCTATTTGAATAGAAAAAAGAAACTTTGAAAAAGGCTTTTAGGAAAAATTGAAGGGAATCAAAGAAGGGAGGAATAGGAGGAAACTGTCCAAGGCAATGGAAAGTACCACAGTTCCCACTCGAAAGTACTCAAGACGTGATTGAAGAACCAAAAACGCATCAGTCTTGTCCCACCTGCCATTCTTTATCCTGAGCCACCCGTTTAAGATCCCCCCTACTGCATACTGGGCACGGATCCGCAAATTGGAGATTCTGTGGATATAGTTCCATTACTCGCTACATCCTTACCCGTCCCAGCGTATTCCCCAGTGAGTCTCCTTGTTGTGCCCTTCCCTCCTCTTTCCACTTTAGATGTTAAAATATTAGCAAGTGTTCCTAGGAGTTATGCAGTGGCGAAGGCTTATGCTAAAGTAAGAAAAGAAGATTCCATTTCTCCGCCAAAACCTTTTCCTTCACCACCAGCGGCAACAAACAAAGGCTGAACCCAAAGATTCATAATCAACATATCCACCTATAGTAGTTTAGTCGCAGGGGCGGAGGTAAAGGCATCCCTTTGAGCCCCGGGAGGCTCACTATTCCGAGGCCAGGTTTTTCGCAGTGAATCTTTCTCTCGTTCGAAGGTGCTTTGTCTGAATCACGCGAAGTTCAAAGGAGTCTTTCGTTTCTAAAGCCAAAACCTTCGGTGCCTTTCTTTCTTTTCATCGGTGAAGCTTGCCTTTGGTGCTCCCTTTCATTCGGGGTGCTCCGCTTAGGCGAAGCAGACGGAAAGAAGCGTCACGGTTCAAAGCTGGGAATCTCTGTGTCAAGCCCTTGCCCTTTATCACAGTCTTTATATCAGTGCACGAACATGTTCACTTTCCACGCGCTCCATCAGTGCACGGCTGTTAGACAAGTTTCATCGAAGATTCCATCCAATTATATCAGTTCCGCGCATTGTTGGAGAAGGGGGATGATCGTTCAATAGACAGAGTCGAAGCTGACTGAGGCAATGACCAGAGAGAGTAGATCAGGCTTTCGGCTATGAGGATGGCGAAACCAATTATCATCCATCCTTACATACAATAGAATGAAAAAAGCATTTGTTTGAGATCTATATGAGAATTCAAGCCTGTCAGCGGTTAAGTCAGGTCACATAAGCCCCTTTAGAGATAGGGGCGGTCAGAGGCACTGTCAACCTTAACCGGCACACGTACCGGGCATAATCAACTGATCCCGAAACTTCCATCGCAACAATTTCATTGCCTCAGGTTAAACAACCGAATCTCCTAGCTCCACTAATGGGTAGTATTAACAAGAACCAAAGTAAGGAAAGAAATCCAAAATCAGTCTATTGGCTGTTGTAGTAACTGGTGTAGGAGCATACGCATAAAAAAAAAGCCATTTCTGTAGTAGGGTAAACAAGCCAATCGAATCAAAGACAGTCAATAAAAAAGTCAATAAAAGGATCTGATTATTGAGGTTGAGTGACGGGAACTGACCAATGACGAGAGCTTAACGAAGGACTCATTTCCATAGCGGGAGCGTACGCGAGGAGCTAATCACGAGAGGCGAGCGGGTGGTATCGATATCATCATTTTCGTATAGATATAGTTCATTTGGCAAAGTCACAAAATCTTAAACTACACAGAACAAGAAGAGTCTATCGGGAAGGCTTTCTTAGGGTATATCCTTGTCCCGTCCCTTTTCAACCCATGATAAAAAACACGATATATTCTTCTGCTCTGCTAAGAGGTTCCACTCCGCATCCTAAGGGTTATGTCGGTTAAACCAATAGATTCGCGGACGACGGAGACGAAGCGAGCGATCGCCCATGAGGCAATGAAATTGTTTTGATTTGATTTTCATATAATATATTGGCTCTTAAAAGCCATGAAATCTCCCTATTATGCCTTCAGTGAAGCTAGCTTTACAGGTTGTGTTTTGGAGAGTGGTTTCGAGATCCGGTGGCGGAGGTGAGTGCTGTCCTCGAAGGCTAAGCTAACTCTCTATGTTGATTCCTTCTGTTTGTTTGTTGTGCCTGCCGATTCGATGACAGAGGAAAAAGTGGCATCGCCTTCTTCAAGTGAAAATAGGAAGCAGACAAGTGAGTAGTTGAATATCTGACAGGCGGCTAGCCGACATACCCAAAAAAAAGGACTAAGCAAGAGGAGGACCATAGACCGATATATCGATATATACGCCAGCTCGAGTGCAAGCTACAGTTCCAGTTGTTCCGACTATCGGCTACCTTTCTGACTACCGGAAGTGGAAGGGCATACTCTAATCCAGTGAGAAAAGCGGACAAGATTAGTTGAATGACTAGCTGACTTGACATGGCGAGTGCTTATTCATCCACGGATTCATCCACGGAAGTTCAGGCGGATAATCCCAACTGACTTTTTCTTAGGGCCCAAGCAAGGCTTGAAAAGAGGTGCACGCATTCGCCACTCGTATTGGGAAGCAAGCAGATCCCCTATGGAAAGAAAGTCAGTCAGCGGGTGGAGCAATCCGAGTTCCCCAATCCGAGCAAGCAACCACTTCTATGCCTCAACAATCGCTCCCTTCCCTTTTTTTTCCAGAATGAATTCGCCCGACCACGAAAGCAAGGACTGAAAGCTTTTATTGCCTCGCACAAGGATCTAACATCCGTGCTCCCTTCTCCTTTGAATCGAAGGCCTCTTCAAATTCCTTAATGTAGGGTCGTTGCTTGCTTTTTCTTTTAGGTGGTCTTTCCTTGCCCTTCCCTCCTGCGTTTAGTCCCTCCCCCAACCTACTTAATAGGGCATTTTATGCCCTTCAAAAACGAAAAAGTAAAAAAAAGATCTTCTTCGAGAGAAGAGATTCGTTTTCACCTTCTTCTGCTCAGCATAATCTTACAGATTCTGGCTTTTATGGCGGAAGGAACTATCAACGGCCACTACTAAGGACAGGGAGAGGCCAACATAGCATGAGATTGCATGAAACCCATGGTTTTCAAAGAGATGCTTCTAGTTGACCCAACATGCTCCACCGATCTCCTATCCCGAATCTCTGTCCTTTTTTTTCCTCGTCCTCCCTCCCCTCTCCCTTCTTTGAGTCACAAATCTCTACCTATCATAGGGAATTTTTCTTTCTTTCGTTCTGGAGGTTTCGAAACCTCCAGTTGAGAAGCAAAGAATAAAGAAGGCAGTTAGCGAGCCGTAGGCGAGCGAGGAAGATAACCCTGACTTTTGTTGGGTCAACAACCCTCGTTATATCCTCGTAACGTTGAGTCTTTCAGTTGGAAAGGCATTGATAAAATAATAATAATATTAATAATAATAAGATTTTTATCAGAAGAATTATCCCCCTCTTTCACTTCTTCGATAAAAAAGAAGCAGGTGTGGTAGTATTTGTATTGTAGCCAGCAATGGGTCTGTCGGCGGCGAGGAAGTCTTAAATGGAGGAATTGGCGTGGACACAACTCCCTTATCGAGAGAGACTGCGCTTAACGCTCTAACCGTCATCTGGCGGACCCGTCATCAGACGAAGACCAGATAACATCAAAAGCTTCATGGTCTATTCAAAGCCAATGTTCTGACCTCCTAACCTGAGGAAAATGGTTCTTTCCTTAACCTTAACGAGGACTCTCTTATCTGTGACATAGTTGAAGGCACGTGCAAGGATACAATGGACATCCATCCTCTTTGATCTATCTTTGAATATCAGGCGCAAAGATCTTCCGTGCCTTAGAATTGAAGGGGGCATTGGAAGAAGAAGCTGACGCCAACATGCGTCAGTGAGGAAATGCAAACCAATGATTAATTAAGGTCTATTTATTTTCCCACGTAGTTCGTGGGTCAAACCAACGATGCTCTTCTCAAAAAAAGAAGTAATAGAGAGATCTTTTGATAGTCTCACTTCTTATCAATGCAATGAAAGAACCATCCCTTCCTATTTGTTTGTCCTGTCAGATAGAAAGAAAATGAGACATAAAAGAGCCCCCTTCTTTACCACTTTAGGGGATGGGGGTGAAGGGGGGTTTACATACAACCGGGGCAAAGTGGTTTATGATTGAATCTCAGAGGCATTCTTATCATTTGGTAGATCCAAGTCCATGGCCTATTTCGGGTTCACTCGGAGCTTTGGCAACCACCGTAGGAGGTGTGATGTACATGCACCCATTTCAAGGGGGTGCAACACTTCTCAGTTTGGGCCTAATATTTATCCTATATACCATGTTCGTATGGTGGCGCGATGTTCTACGTGAATCCACGTTGGAAGGACATCATACAAAAGCTGTACAATTAGGACCTCGATATGGTTCTATTCTGTTCATAGTCTCGGAGGTTATGTTCCTTTTTGCTTTTTTTTGGGCTTCTTCTCATTCTTCTTTGGCACCTACGGTAGAGATCGGAGGTATTTGGCCCCCAAAAGGGATTGGGGTTTTAGATCCTCGGGAAATCCCTTTTCTTAATACCCCTATTCTCCCTTCATCCGGAGCTGCCGTAACTTGGGCTCATCATGCTATACTCGCGGGGAAGGAAAAACGAGCAGTTTACGCTTTAGTAGCTACCGTTTCACTGGCTCTAGTATCCACTGGCTTTCAAGGAATGGAATATTACCAAGCACCCTCCACTATTTCGGATAGTATTTATGGTTCTACCTTTTTCTTAGCAACTGGCTTTCATGGTTTTCATGTGATTATAGGTACTCTTTTCTTGATCATATGTGGTATTCGCCAATATCTTGGTCATCTGACCAAGGAGCATCACGTTGGCTTTGAAGCAGCTGCATGGTACTGGCATTTTGTAGACGTGGTTCGGTTATTCCCATTTGTCTCTATCTATTGGTGGGGAGGTATATGAAAGTGCGGGAAGGAATAAGTGGATTGAGGAATGAAAGCTCGAAGACAAAGAGAACTGGGCTTTTCCAAAGAATTACAGCTGCTTTCCCACCCCCTTTATTCACAAAAATAAGTTGACTACTTCCCTACAAAATCTCTCTGTATTCTGGCACAAAAATTAGGGATCGAAGTTCTTATGGCAGATTATGTTCACCAAGAAATGACCCGAAAATGGATCTTGGTCTATTTGAGATTTTCCTTTTCCTCGTAATCAAAGATCTTTTTTTGTTTGGATCGTCTTTCTTCGGAGAACAAAGAAAATCGAAGAACCTAATAGATATAGATCAACTAATCCTTGGCTGCTACGAAACATATCGGCCTTGCGTTGCGGAAGGAACGTTCTGTTCTGATAAGGAGGCTGAGACTGAGAGCAAGCAACCTCGTTTTGCCCTTTCCTTCACGTTCACGGCACGGCCCTGCTCGCCAGGAGGAATCTTTGATTCATGGCCGGAGATCAAGGCACAGATCGGTCCGAAGCGAGCTGCTTGCAGCTTAAAGTAGAATTCTCATTCGCAGGCTCGCCCCGGCCTCTAAAAGCAAATCTTGGTAACACATGGTATGGTTATGGTCTGATACTTCATCAACTACTCCCATGGGAAGAGGTATGACCACTACTACCTGTTAATTTTTTTTTAAGCAAGGACACTCAACATTCTTCATTTAGATTGAATCCTGCTTTTACCGGTCCCTAATCTGCCTCTTCAAACTCAAATGTCTGCTAATAAAAGAAGTACTAGGATACAGCAGCAAGTAACCAAATGACAGGGGATCCCAATGCCTTTGTTTCATTTGCTCCATACTCAGGTATGACTTTTTTGTATACGGGTGACAACTCTCCATTGTCAATGAAGAGGGTACAGTAGCTATTCAAAATGCATGTGCTGGCACAATAGTTCTTTCTTCTGTCTTATATGTTCCTAAAGTAAGAATGAATCTCATATCTTTTGGGCAACTATGTTTTGATAAGCAAGCAGTCTTCAGTCAAATTGAAAGCGGATTCGTCTATGGTGAAAGACCTCCAGACCAAAGAAGTGATTGGTAGAGGCAGAAGGCATAGGAGACTGGTTTTCATTGGCGATTACATCTACTGATGCTCAGATAGATAGGTACTACTATAGTCGTTTTGGTAGTAATTTGATTCTATAGTATAGAAGTATCAGGCTTGGTCATGTGTCTTCGACTACATTGAACAAGCCTACGGTACCAAAGATCAGGAAGCTCTTTGTTATGAAGAAGCCACAAAGATAAAGGAATAAAGGTCTAAAGCATATAACTTGGGTTGGCTACGGGCGGCACCCTCTAGCTATGACATTATGCGTGTGTAGATCCTTGACAACACAGAGGAAGTCGAAGTAAAGATGGCATAGCTTTGGCGATCATCACAAAGTTGTCCAACCGATCAAATGTTTTTAGAGACTGACTTTTGGAACCAACATAACTTCATTGAGATGAAGAACATTGCCAGAACGAGATGATAAAGAGATCGTACCAATGTCTGAGATAGAGAGTGGGGTGTGGTCACCGGTGAAGACGACACTTTTGCCTTGGTACGGCGAGGATGAGACAAATGCAGCCGGATTGCTCGTCATATGATGGGTAGCCCCAGTGTAAATGTATTAAAGCCATATATAATAAGGCTTTTAAGATGATTGCATAATACCCACGTGATGACTTGTTTGATGCGGAGCAAAACTCGACTTGTAACGCTGTGGACATAGGATAGCCATGTGTCCAGAGAGAAGAAGAAGTTGACATACATAAGTAAATCGTAGAGGAGAACCCAAGATACTCCCATAGGATTGCTTCTGCTGCTGATAAGAAAAGAAGACCGGTGCTTTAGGTTATTAAACTAAGGCCACTTACTTAAAAAAAAATGAAATAGAATTGACTTCCCATAGATCTGTGAACAGTTTCTAGGCACTGCACTTGAAGCACTGATGCACGAACTGGTACTGTTGTTAGCCACACAGTGACAGTTGCTGTGAGAGTAGCGTGGCAGGGAGCACACTTGACAGGAGATAGACACAGGCGGTATTCGAGATCAAGGCGACTCACTCGAGAGGCAAGCTACGACTGGCGTGACTTCGACGGCTGGAGAAGAGTCTTTTCATTGGTTGGTTGTAAGTAATCCTTAACCTACCCACCAGTACCAGTCGGGCGGGGTTCCTTGTTTGGGCACGAGTAGGACCCTCGATCCGAAAGGCTATACCAAGCAGCAGAGGAAGAGGCCAACAAGACCCAAAGCAGCTTTTTTGCAGTTGCCGCCCGCTTTCTGTTTCCGGACGTTAGCAGGGCCCCCAACATATGAAGGCTTTTACATAATCTAAATAGAAAAAGCGGTACTCCTGCAAGTGAAATATCCCACTAGTCACAGAGAGCCGTGGTACCAGTCTTTTATGGGTAATATAGGACCAAGAGAGTAGATAGATATTTGTATTCGATATCAACAATGGAATGGAATATAAAAATATATAGACCCCTTAGTCTGCGTCATAACTATCATTGGCCCCGTTATACCGATGTTAGGATCCAGACTAGTGATAGTTATATCTAGGCCACTATATTGATTTCCGGCGATATGCCCCACTATAAAGACATATTATGGTACAAAATACGACCACAATAACTTAATTACAATGGCCTATATCATGGGATACATACTGAGTTTTAAATATCTTGTACTTAGTGACCGTACTTTATAGGCCAGTTATGAATGTTCCAGACACCTGACTAAAAAAACCAAGTAAAGGTTTCACTACCCTATAATATACGTCATCCCACATAGCCGAGCCGTTATATCGGTAAATTAGTTCACTGAATGCGCCTTTCACTACCCTTAATATACGTCATGGGAGTCGACCATATCCCTATACCAATGGTTGGGAATATGACAAATATCTCATCTGGGTCAGACAACCAACTAAGTCGGTAACAGTCATGGGCTACCGCTCCCTTGCTTATGGTCAAGTTGGTGGTCCTTATCTGGTATCATCGTCCCGTGTGTCCGAGAGGTCGCTAAGAGGCTCATGGATAGTTTGAAAAAGAACAAGGCCTGTCTTCGCGGGTCATTCGATAATGGTTAACCTTATCAACTTCGAAAGAAATGATCTGGGAGAAGAAGGAATAGACCTTGGACCTAAGGAAAGAGCCCTAGGTCTTACTCCTGATCCATAAGGGAATATTCCTTCCCTTTCGGTGCTCCCTCCCTTCCATCTCAGCGCCCAGCTGCCGGCAACCACACACAGCCCCCTCCTGCCTTTAATGATAAGACTAGTTATCGCCGACGGGTCGGTCGTTCGTCATACGAAGCTGATAAACTTGTCTCTTGCCGCTCATTCCGTATCTGACGTTGGGACGTTCTTTGGCGGAGGTCACTCTGGAACGTGCCAGGATCTTGTCTCCCCTCGCCTGTATCCGGCTGATCGAAGGAGGAATTTCCTTGCCTTGTCACGAGCAACAATCTACTTACCTTGCTATCTACGAGACAACATAGCTGGGTTGGGTGGGATGTGAAGAAATGGAAATAGCATTCATTCCCCTTGCCCGGTACTAACAGGTTCCATTCCCCGTATCGCATCCAACGCCCTGAGATATTGATATTAGGAGTTGGGTGCTTGAGAAGGACCAGGAAATGCATCCATGTATGTATCAAAAACTGATGGAGGTCATCAGGCAGCCTATCCGAACCAGACAAGGAGTTTAGTTGGTTGTCGAAAAGCCCCATTCCATTCGGGCCCCTTCGGATACGGATTAAAGACTGCATGGGCTTTTGCTCTCGACTGATAGGAGTGGGTTCCAAACCTGCTTCGAGCACCAAAGACCTTCCAGCTGGGGCTCTCCGCTCCCGCTTCCATCTCTATCTCATTCCGAGGGAACCGGGTAGGTAGATCAAGAGAGGGAGATATGATCTAAAATTCGATGGAGATTGATCGATGGACGAGAAGAAATGGAGTCAATACACTCGATCCATTGCTTCTACCCCTCTCCGATGCAGCCAGCCCGGGACCCGGACTCGGATTGAAGCCACTGTAGTTCAGATTCAGCCTGACGACTGAGTGAGTTAAGGTTGGTTGGGAGTGGGCTGCTCGGGTACGACTGGGAAAAGAGGACTTAACTAAGGGATGGGCTGGGGAGAAGATAAGCTGGTTCGAGCTCCTAAAGAATAGGGAATGAGAGACCACCTTTATAGAACTGGGGGAATGATTTGTGAACGATGGATGAGACAAATGATCGGACCAGTGACGAGCCCCCGCCGTTGAGCCAAGGGTTGTTTAGCCTACAAAAGGAGGGAGAACGAAGGGCTGCAATTAAGCATACGCAAGAAAGGGAAATACACCTTTCGATCAGGTGCAGGGGCCGGTCCGGGTCACGCCCTATTCCTAAGACAAAGACGCCCTCCCGGAAGCCGCATCTACAAGGCGCTTATAAACCAATGTAGAAAGCCACGATCTAAGCGTCAATGACCGTGTGAGAGTATGAGTCTTTGGATTGCCTTCTTCTATGCAGAAAAGGACCCATGTATGCCATCGCAGAGAGAAGTACCATCAGAAAGAGAGCTTTTCTGTAGTCAAACAGCTTGGATAACCGACCAAGAAGTCAGGTCATTAAGGTTCAAGTAGGTTCGCGGAACATAGAGCCGCCCAAAGACAGCTTTCCGGCCACATCAGCAGGTTAGAAGACAATATGTACTACTTTTCCCTGTAGCTCTTCTTCTTTGTTTAAAGCTTTACTCACATTTCGGGAGCGGATGCTGCTCGAGCTAAAGATATGCCCCCCACTCTTGAACAGCTCTCACTTGCCTTGGCCGATAGCTGTTATGACCGACCGTTAGGCATGGTTACCAATGATTTAACAGTAGGCCTATGGTTTGGTGAGCCAACCCCAACAATGGCTTCACCCGAGGATGAAGGTAGTAGAACAAACAGGAGCCGCAAAGATTAGATCACTGCCTTCCTATGTGCGTCTTCGTTGTTCAAGCGAAACTAACTTTCCAGTAGCGAATGAATGTAGCTCGGGCAGAGGCGGTCGGTGGCCTAAGAAAGACCAATCCAACGGATGAGGATGAAATCAAAAAGGCCAGCAAGGACGGAGATCAGGGCCAAAAAAGAAGGTAGGCGTGCAGGGGAGAAAGCAAGACCTTGAAGGGCTGAGTAGGAGCCCTCAAAAGCGAGTCTCAGGGCCCACAAGGAGCAGGGCAGGAAGACCCAGTAAAGTTAGTAATGCGTTAAAGAAAGAGATCACTACGAGTTGGCAAAGGAAAGACAGAACTGAAAGAAGAATATCCGGGGAGAGTGATGATAGATCTGGTCTCTGTTCTTCTTTTTCATTCTCAACAGGAATCCATCAACAAAACTTCCCTTCCATATGGATCGTCGTGGCATGTCAAAATTTCCTAGCGAACTTCTCCTCTTCCTATTGATAAAAAATGCTACAACCAATGGTTGTTCTTGGCGAAGCAACCGGTCCGCATGCTCCTCCCTCATTCTCAACTCAACCCCGACCTTGCGGTTAAGGTAACGACTTCGGACATGACTTCCTAATGAATTTAAGCCAATCAATAAATAAACAGCACACAGTTAGCTATGTCTGTCGGCCATGACAATCTCCGAGGTCGACATTGTGTGCTTCACAAGCCAACTACTCTCACAAGCTGGCTCTGATACCAACTGTCACAGGTCACGTCTTTACCCTTTACCCAGTAAGACCAATCCCTACCTCCGTCTTTCTCACCAACCCTTCCCTCGCGAGCGCAAAACGGGACAGTAGATAAAGACAGGAAAGAATTCAAAACAGTAATAAATACTGAACATCAACCCAATCTCCATGACGGAAAGGCTCAGTTTCATTTCCTTTGGTCCAAAAAAGTCAAACCATTAGCCACCGGATACCGGCCTTACCTTATTTTTTTTGCACCTTTGGGCGGTGGTTCCTCTGCATCTTGACTCTTTAACCTCGACTCAGAAATCGGATCCTCTTATGAAAGACGAATACAGAAATTTTGATTGTTCGGTTCTTTTGCCTACATCTTCACATCCCATTTCCAGTTGGATTGTTTCTCATATACGCGCATTTCTAATTCATTCTTTTGACGCGTTATCAAGCCTCTTTTATTAAAGAATCCAATTGCCTTGTGTTGAAACAATGGGTGCCATGTCTCTAAATATCATCTTCCCCCTCCTTCACTTTATCATTGAGGTGCGGTGGAGTCTGACTTCGTAAAAAGAATATAAAAAAAAACGAAATCATCAAAGAAGCGCCGGGTGAGGTGACCTTCTCTCCATTCTCATTAGTGCACTTTAGGACTCGGCAAGGTAGTAGATTTACACGACTTAGCTCCGAGCCCCTCCCCCCTAACCCTAAGCCCCAATGGGGAATACCTAAGAACAACAGCTGCTTAAGAAAGAGCTCCAAGCCGAGCTGATACAAGATCTGCCATCAATGAAAGTCGGTCCGAAAGCAAGAAAGGCCCAAGCACTGAAGCGGATGTGGAAGCCGGAAGCGGAAGTCGAGGAAAGCACCAGCCATTATTGCGCAAACTCCAACCGTAACCGGCTACATTACAGGCCGTGGGATCCCTCCTTTCAGGTTAAGACCTCGACTTCTTATTGCACCCGTCAGGAGACAAATAAGCCCGTCTTGGAAGCCAACTTCCGACGCTGTAGTCGGACCAGCTTTCGGGTTAGTATAGTAGCTCGGACTAGTAGCTACGGCAACATTGATCTCTCTTGCCCTCTCTAGTAGTTGGTGCAGCTCAGGTAGGAGGTACGTCAACATGGAAGCTTTTCACTCCCGTTCAAAGCTTCTCCTCGAATATTCATAAGTCTTCTTCGTCTATTAAGGGGTGAAACGAGCAAGCGGAGGCGAAAAACGGAATATCGCAGGTGCCCCATCAAATAAAGTAGTAGCCTCCTTCCCTGTAAGAAGCCCAGTCAGTGTACTCCAGACTAGTGGACCATAGAAAGACGGGTGCCCACAGACCAACGTAGCCCACAGTAGCCCGCATACAATGGGAAGTCAAAAATTAGTTTTCTTTCGTTTCGTGTTGGATCGAAGGAGCTACTGGGCTTGAATGAAAGACGCGTAGTGTAGATACGAGAAAAGTGAAGTGAGGGTGGAGCAGCGAAACTTCATCTCGTGTAGTAGGTGTCCGCTTGGATGGAAAGAAAGTGATCCATCCAGTTCGGTTCATTTACATTGTTCTTTTATCTCCTCTTCGTTCGGTTGGAAGATCATATCGTTCCGCACCGAGAGAGAGTTAGCTTAGCTTTTATTCTAAGCTTTGTTTGCGGTTGGCTCGGACGGGAAGAAAGGACCAAGCGAGTAAGGGATTAGTCGACCCTTGACCTTAAACAATGAGGATCCACCCTTTTGAAGACCGAGGCAACTACGTCAAAGGGCAATCGAAGCCGTTTACTGCACCAACAAATAGCTCCTCCACAAAGTGTAAACACATATCCCGTGGTAGACTGACGCTCATAACGGTCTCCTGCCTTTAGACTAGTAGGGGCAGCATCGGTTGGGCTTGTAGGATTGAACAAGATGATGCGTCCCCACCCATAAGGCTACAGCACCTTGCCGCATACTCAGAAGATAGATGCGTTCATCAGGGGTCAGGACCGATTCCTACCGATCATATACCTTGACGAACTCGTCGCGCAGATCCTTCTTTGATGACGGGCATCCCCTAGTCACAGGCCGAAAAACTAAGTATGGCAGCTGATTCTACTCAGTAGCCCAAACCAGAGGGATCCGGGCTCGTAGCGCCGTCTTGTTTACAGTCTGACGGGCAAAGCAAATAAGATAATCAACGCGAGGTCTTCCACTTCTTTCACCCTTTGAAAGTCTAATGATCGGACATGTAAACCCAACCAGGTGTAGATGAAGTG
>WSSedL1CaDRAFT_10000329_pt1 | contig 33182 bp, 31 predicted proteins | sample WetSurSL1Cattail_FD_9464 | JGI IMG/M metagenome (IMG submission 9464)
AAGCCGCTGAAAAAACTTCACCCGGAAAAAGTATCGGACGCATTCATTTCTTCAGCCGCAGACGCCGCGCACGCCATGATGAATATGTGCTGTTTTGTCGTACTGTTCGCGGCACTGATCGGTCTGCTGCGTCTTTGGGTAATATCGCCGCGGAGCGGCACTGTGCTCTCCGCCCTGCTTGAAGTAACGGGCGGCTGCTCCGATATTGCAAAGCTCGGCGCGCCGCTGTGGGTATTCTCGTTTGCAATCGGCTGGGGAGGAATCTGCGTCCATTTTCAAGTCATTTCCTCTGCAACAAGAATCAGAGTCGGTCTCGCGCGTTTTGTATTTTTCCGTCTGCTGCACGGCATATTGGCCGCTGCAATTACTTATGGGCTGACGCAGATATTCCCAGTGAGCAAGGAGGTTTTCAGTAACACCGCCGTGCCACTGGCAGCCAGTCTCAGCGGTTCGGTTCCGGCGGCAGCCGCGTTAGTCGGGCTTTGCGCGGTATTTGTTTTAAGTCTTCCACAGGAAGAACTGGAAATTCAGGGAAACTGATGCTATAATACAAATCATCTAAGAAATATACTTTTGTTCATTCTTTGCGCAGAAAAAGACTGGATTGCTGCGCTTTTCAGAGTGCCCTATGATATTATTGACCAATGTGAGGAAAAAAAGCGATGATAGGAAAAAAGAAAATAAAACTTTTTGGAAATCAAATAGAAGTAAAATGCGAATATTGCACAAACAGTTCCGATTACGACGGAGCAAGCGTGTGCAAGCTGAATCGTAATCTGAGTCCTGACGGGAACTGCCGCCGTTTTGTGTATGACCCGCTGAAACGCGCACCGATCCACCTGCCGCCATTGAAGCCGCATGATGCGGATGAATTTAAAATATAAGGAGCGATGTAAATGTATTGTCCAAGATGTGGGAAGCCGGCTGAACCGGGAGAAAAAATCTGTTCTAACTGTCAGCTGGATTTTGAAACGATGAGTCCCGATAGCAACGTCAACTTTAGCCCTGACTTGGAACCTCAGCTTGTGAATATCCAGCTAATAAGTGAACGGCTGCGTAAAGTAAACATCAAGCTGATTTGTTTCAGTATCATCGCATTATCCATTTTGATTATTACTTTCCTCTCCGCAGATAAGGTTTCAAACAGCGCTTATCAAATCACGCAGATACGGTCTTCCACAGGAAATACAATCAATGAGGTTTATTATCGCGAAATGGGAAATATTTATACCGGCTACGCGATGTTTATTAGAGAATGCGGTATTTTCTTTGCTACTGTTTTGGTAGGTCTAGGATTAAAACGGTCAAAGCAATAAAAATTTGCATATTTACTTGTGAAACAGGTTGCTGTACTTGTACTCACGTTCATATTACATAGAAAAAGGGGCTGTGAATTCACAGTCCCTTTTTATAAATTTAACAGGTATTCGGTTAATCAGTTTTCACAGGCCGCACTGGCTTTGCGGATTTTTCCAGCTGAGATACAGATTTGCAATCACTCCTTCAATAGGGGCTTTTTTGATTTCAATATCCTCAACGCTGTTCAGGTGAGCAAGCTTGCCGAGAAGCTCACGCATTCCGGTCTGTGTGCGGTCAAACTCGAATATGTGCACATTACCGTCCGAACTGATATATTTCATGCCGTCCAAACAGGGGTGATTGGAATCTCCTGTCGTGATATTGATGCGGCAGAGGCTCCCCTGCGCCTGACGGAGCGCGTCAAAGCTCCCGTCAAATGCGATTTTCCCGTTCGAAAGTAAAATGATCCGCTGTGCCATTTCCTCAAGGTCATCCATATCGTGACTTGTTACCACAATGGTTGTTCCTTTTTCACGGTTAAAACGCTTCAAAAATGCAATCATTTGCCGTTTGGCAAGCACGTCAAGGCCAAGCGTCGGCTCGTCAAGGAAGATGACCTCCGGATCGTGAAGGAGAAGCATCCCTAAATCGGCGCGCATCCGCTGGCCAAGGCTCAGTTCCCTCGCGAAGGTGTGAAGGATGTCACCAAGGTCAAGCAATTCCGTCACCATCCTGAGATTTCGCTCATACACCTCATTCGGAATATTCCAGACTGCTTTTTTCCATTCATAGCTGGTGATCACCGGATGATCCCACCACAGCTCGGTACGCTGCCCGAACAGCACGCCGACGCGTTTCATCAGCTCAATCCGTCCTGCTGCGGGGCTCATACCCAGCACTTCAACCTTCCCGCTTGTAGGCTGTAAAATTCCTGATAAAATCTTGATCGTCGTGCTTTTTCCCGCGCCGTTTGCACCCGCATAGGCGAGAAACTCTCCCCGCTGGACTTCCAGTGAAAGGTGATCAAGCGCTTTGATTTCCTTCTTTTCAGGGCACATCAAATTTTTAAGAATATCCTTTACTTTACCGCTTCTTTGCCATTGCATGTAAATTTTGCTAACATCATCTATGGCCAAAGCCCGAGTATCGGGGTGAACCGTTTTTTGCATAATAATTCATTCCTTTTTTAAATAATAAAATTGCCGCGAGAAGCAGAATTGCCGCCAACGCCGCCGTAAGTTCAGGAAATTTCGCTCCTGCGAAAATTCCGTCCGGCATTTTTGAAAGTAAAATACTGCTTGGAAACCAGGCCGCAAGACCGACCGGAATCACCGTACAAAACACCGTCTGCCAGAGCAGCGGCGTCCCGCCGAGCGGATAGCTTTTCAGTGACGTAAAAATATCTCTTGCGACCTCAGAGATTTCTTCCGCTGCCGCAGGCGCGTAAAACGCCATACAGGAAACAATATAAGTAAACGAGACAATAATCGTGGTAGAGCAGATTACGCTGAACAGATACCCCGCAACCCACAGGGCTGAAACATTCAGCCTCAAACATTGAATCGAAAAAACACTGAGAGCAATCCCGCAGACCAGCATACTGCTGCCGGAAACAGGTGAAAATCCCCCTGTGATCAGTTGAATCCAAAGTGGAACAGGCTGAATGACCGCGTGATCCAGCTGGCCCCGTCCGATAATCCGGCTGACGCTCCCCGTGTTGCTGGAAGTAAAAAAGAGCGCAAACACCCCGTCAACCATAGTCGCATAACTCAGCATGAACAGGATTTCATTTTGATTCATGCCGCCGATTCCACCAAATTGAACGGACAAAAGGAATACGCCGGAGACTGCCGCGGCCGCGCAGATAGTGTCCGCCGTAATTTGCAGCAGGCAGTATCGAGTGTCGCGCAGGAACCACATCAAATCCATTTTAGAGTAAGTACCCAATAGGCGAAACAAGGTTTTCATGTTTTGAACATGCTTGTTGTCTTTAAAATTAGCCGCCAAAAGAGATCATCCTTTCCTCACTTTTTCGGAAAATAAGCGCCGCCGCAACCCACAACACAATATTCCAGAAAATTTGCAGTGCAATCAGGCGCACTGAATTTCCGGTGCCAATATAAATGGTCAGCGGCGCATTTGCGATAGAGCCAAACGGGAGCAGTTCGAAAATCCTGCCCAGTTTCCACGGCAATACCTCAAAGGGAATCAATGCGCCGGAAAAGAGAGAAAACACCGCTTCCCGAATCATCATTGCCGCCCAGCATCCATTTTTCAGATTCATTGCAAACGCCGCAAACAGGATATCTAATGCAAAACCGAGGGATGCGCTGAGTACGAGACTCAACGTGAATAGAAGTCCGCTGGCGGAATTAACAGGCAGAGGGTTGATTCCCATAAGCGGGGAAATCAGCCATACCGGAAGCGCGTAAAACAGGAACACAGGAATCCACCAGCGCCCGATCGTTTCCACGATAAAACTTCCGATTACCGGAATCGGACGTGTGTAACGGCCGATAATGGAGCCTTCCCAAAGTGCGGAGGTTGCCGGAGTGATAATATCAAGTTGCTGGTGCAGGACCGAGGACATCATCATGTAAGTCAAAATCTGCGCCAGCATCATCCCGTTGAAATCCGCTCCGCCCGCCGAAAGCGAACGCCACACGAGGAGCAGAATGAATAAACGGAGAAACCGTACTGCGTACTCTGCCGCAACACATAAAAAGTTACCGTCAAACGCCTGTATGGCGCACATATAGGCGGTAGCACAATATTTTTTAATCATAAGAACCTTAACCTTCCCGCGGCGCCTCAAGATTGGGCGCCGCGCATATTGTTAGTTTCTAAAAATGGACATAAAAATGCCCGAAAGGCGGTAAAACGTCTTTCGGGCATCTGCTTCAAAATTTTACTCCAGCATGAAAGTCTGCTTCGTTAAAAACATGAAACACCGGTGAAAGAGCGTATGACCCGCCGCCGCAAAAGGGCATAGTGATACACGGAAAGGCCAATTTTACCGTTTTGAATTGCTACTTCACCGATATTATTCCAAATGATGGATCTCTTAAATACACCGCTGTTCATACGCTTTCACCTCCAATCACATAAATTATATTTATAATACTACTGAAAAAGAACTTTGTCAAGAAACGTGATCACTCTGCGAGTGGCCGACAGATTATTTCCACATTTCCTGAAAAAATCCGGAATTAGAGATAGGCTCATTGCCCACATACAGATGGGAAGTGTCTCCAAGTGCCTTACAGCGAAAGGATACCTCCCCTTTTTTCCGTTCCTCAGTAGAAAGAATTGTGACGGAGGACGGTGCGACAAAAAAGCCCTGCCAAAGAGCCGGTGCTGAAATTCCCAAAAGATGAGATAGCATCACAAGCTCTACACCCAAATGGCAGAAAAATACAATGGCATCTTCGTTTCCGCCCTCGGTACGGTAAAACATTCCGTCACGCCGGTAACCGTATGTATCTAGCACACTGTCAATTCCATCCGCAACGCCTCTGTAAATTTTCTCTGTATTTCCGCTTTTCATAATGGGGTCTAAGTACCATTTGTCCTTATTGTATAAGTCAACTCGTTTTGTCCAATAAGCCGGCATTAAATCCCATGCGATTGTTCTTTCTCCGCTCTCAGGGTCCAGAATGCGCGCCGGGAACTCCTGAAGCCAGTCAAAAACAGTTGCGTCTCTGTGAAGCCGCTTCAATGTCACACTTGCAGTGTCCTTCGCACGCCCCAACGGCGAGCAATAAAAATCACGCACATCCAGTTTGGTTAACCGGTCAGCCAATAGCTCCGCTTCTTTCCACCCCTTCGGAGTGAGGGAATCCTTTTCATAATCCGGGTCGCAGTGACGTACAAAAATCAGTTTCATTCTGTGTTTCAATCTCCTTATTTCGCCAATATTGCTTTTGATAAGCGCTCATAGTCGACTAACTTCAAAAATGCTCTAGTATTTGCGAGGATATTTTTCATGATTCAAGGCGGACGACGAGGGCAGGTTACCGCCTGGCGAGGAGGACAACGCAGTAGCACGGAAAATAGACTGCAAAGGCGGGGTGGTTTTGGGGTTAATCGACTATAAATTATCCGCTAATAAGTCAACCACAAATTTGATCAAAAATCAAGCCCGCAAATGACAACAAGCCGTACGATCATTTGATCATACGGCTTGTCAATCTATTGATCTATCTGCTTTTTCACTACAAAACTACATCGTACCCATTTTCACCAGACTTGGATTCAGCATTCCAAAAATCATGGCAACATGTGCGACAACGAGAAATATACTTACAAAGACTGCATGAAGCTTCATTTTACTGACTTCGTCTTTTTTCTTTGCAATCACTCCTGTGTCGAGTAAGAGCAGCCCCACAAACGGGACAACGCCTAAAAGATAGAAACCTACGGCAATCACGTCAAATGGGCCTCTCCAGCCCCCGGTCGCTGTCAGCGGAATCACTGCGGTGATCAGCAGATCAATGAAAATCCCGGTGAAGTAAATTCCGGCGAATATTCCGGTTATCTTGTTTATCCTTTTTGCCGCTCCCGTTAAGTTCCTCGTATAAAGAATGATAAATTCTGAAATGGCAAGCGTTTCTGCACAAATAACCGGTACCGCCATAAAAAGGAGCAGATTCCAGGGTTGGTTTGTCGCAAGCAGTTCCATGTAATGAGTCATTGCACTGTTCATTTGATAGCCCTCCAATAAATTAGATTATGTGAGGATTATAAAATAATGTTGTGAAGATTTTATGGAGAGGATTATAAAATATATGAATTATATGATTTGTTTGGGTAAGGATACCGTAAAAGTTGTTCCCTTATCCAGTTCACTAACTACCGTAATGGTTCCTTGATGCGATTCCACAATCGCTTTGGTGATGGTGAGTCCGAGTCCGGAGCCACCCGTTAATCTGTTTCTCGATTTATCCGCCCTGTACAACCGTTCAAAAATGTAAGGCAAATCCGCAGGGGGAATTCCTTTGCCGCTGTCCTGGACGATCAGCTCCGTTGAGGTCTCCGCCTCCCTCACTTTAATTTCAACATGTCCGCCTTTAGAAGTGTATTTTAATGCATTGGATACAAGATTGATAATGACCTGGCTGATTTTATCCTTGTCTGCCATGACCATTTCCGTTTCTCCGGAGAAACGCAAGACAATCTCTTTTTTAAAGAATTCCGTTTCAAAGTTGTTTAGGATGCGCTGCGTAAGTTCCGAAAGATCGAATTCTGAAACCGTCAGCGCAGCGTTTTCCGCCTCAAAGCGTTCCAATTTCTCGAGATCGCCCACCAGCCGGTTGATTCGGATAATCTCCTCATGACAGCTTTCAAGCCTTTCCCCGCTTGGCTCCCAGATACCGTCGATCATCGCCTCCAGCGAGCTTTGCAGATTGGCCAGCGGTGTTCTTAATTCATGCGCAACATCGGCGGCCATTTGCTTTCGTAGGCTTTCCTGTTTTTGCAGGGAATCTGCCAGATGGTTGATGGTATCGGTCAGCTGCACAATTTCGAGTGTACCTGATTTTTCCGATATTCTTTGCTTAAAATCACCTTTTGCAATCTGGCCGGCCGCATGGACCGCCTTTGTGATCGGCCCGCTCACTCTTTTTGCCATAAAAGCGCCAAGCAGCAAGGCCAACGCAAGAGAAATCATTCCGATTATAATCAGAATTTGATTAATATTGTTCAAAAAGGAAATATCATTGTCCGTAAAATAGTAGGGACCGTAATACCCCATTTCAACATGCCCGACTTCTTTATTGTTTACTTTTACAGGATAATTCGTCTCCTCATAACCGCCTTTGAAATTTGGATAGTGGCTGAGCATATTATCAGCCATGTGTGAAAGCATCTGCACGCAAAGACCGTTATTATGGATGGTAGCATCCCACACGGAGTTCCCCGCTTCGTCCTTTAATTTCATAATAACGCCCTGTTCCATTGCATTCACACCAATATTTTCGATTTCGCTTTTATTCCAGCGGTCATGCAAAGCGTCATACTGCTTCTCGACAAGGCTTACAAACGCCACATTTTTTTGCTCACGCTGTTTAATCACATAGTTTTGAAACTGGCTTTGTAACAGGACATTGATGCAGAAGCTGATCAAAGCGACAAGCAGCAGAGCCATTACCGCATAAGAGAAGGATAATTTTGATTTTAAACTGTATTTCATTTCAGCTGCCTCCGAACTTGTATCCAACTCCATGAACCGTCAGAATGAACCGCGGGTTTTTGGTGTCCTGTTCTATCTTCTGCCGAATATTCTTGATATTTGTATCAATCACGCGGTCAAAGCCGTCAAAATCTGCCCCGCTGACAATGGTAAGCAATTCTTCACGGGTAAAAACTTTTTGCGGATATCTTGTCAGAGCACATACTATCTTAAATTCGTTTGGGGTCAGGCTGACTGAATTCCCATTTATTTTTACATCATATCCGGCTAAATCAACAATCAGTTCTCCGTTTTGAAAGGTTAAAACCTCCGGAGAATCACTTCCCGCCCTGCGCAAAATTGCTTCGACCCTTGCCACAAGCTGCCTTGGGCTGAACGGCTTTGTGACATAGTCGTCCGCGCCGATATGAAGCCCCTCCAGTACATTTTCCTCTTCGACCTTAGCGGTCAGCATAATAATGGGAACATTCGATTTTTGGCGGAGCGTCCTGCAGATTTCCGCTCCTGTAGTATCAGGAAGCATCCAGTCTAAAATAATCAGCGAAGGGTTCTTCTTTTCAAATTTCTCATAAGCTTCTTTGCCGTTACTTGCTCCATAAACGAGGTATCCGCTTTTCTCAAGATAAGATTTCACAACATCCACTATTTTCGGCTCATCGTCCACCACAAGAATACGCTTTGCGCTGACGCCCATATTGATTACCGTTCCTTCCCTGCAAGCTTAACCCCGGTCTCCCTAAAAACAGAAGCTCCTCTTAGCAAGGAACTTCCGCTTTTTTATACTAATTCTGATTATAGCAATTTTCTAAGTAAATTAGAATTGGCCTAAACGCACTTCACTCTTTATTTGTTGAATTGCTATTGCACATTATACCACATCGTAGCCTTGATCCTGAATTGTTTGTTTTATCTCTTCGATTGTAACTTTGTCCGAATCATACTCGACCATGACCTGGTTCTTCTTCAAATCGACTGACACACGGTCTACTCCGCCCATTGCGCCGACCGATTTTTTAACCGCGTGTTCGCAGTTGCTGCAGGACAGTCCGTTGACATCCAAGGTATTTAAACTTTTTGACATAAAAACGCCTCCATTTTCTTAATTTATCCTTTCAGGCTGAGTGCTGATGACCCCGGTTGATTGGCATCTTCTTTATTTTGGCCGGGATATAATCGATTAACCGCAGCAGCCACCGGCAGCCGTGTTCGGATTAGGGGCGGCCGGCTGTGCGGCACCTGCAGCGGGTATATTTTTTAAATCCGAAACGACAGTAATGTTGCTTCGGATCATACCCATCCAGCAGGAAAACGGAATGTTTCCGGACTCCTGCGGGGTAAAATCGATCTCATTATCGCCCGGTTCCAAGGTTTTGGAAATATTGTACTGAGGAATGATGATCGTTTTATTACAGCCGTTAATTTCACTTGCATCGGCTTGAATAATCCATTTGACCGGAATCCCTTTCTGCACGGTAAAAGTAGGATAGCCTCCGGATTGCAGTTTCGTTGTGATCTCTTGAATATTGCCGTTTACCTTTGCCACATTACCTGAAGCGGACGCATTTGCAGTAACTCCGCTTGGAATACTGATGCCTGAAAGAGCAAATCCGCGGTTGAACATAATTACTCCAAGCAATATTACAAGCACGGCGCTGACTTTCATCATTTTATGGGTAAACTTACTGCTTAAAAATGAGCTGACTGCGCCAAAACCAAACATCAGGGGAACGGTGCCTATGCTAAAAACGAACATGGATGCCGCGCCTGCAAAAAAGCTGCCTGTTCCCAAAGCATAAATCTGCATCGCCTGAAGCGGGCCGCAGGGCATTAACCCGTTTAAAAGTCCCACATAGAACGGGCCGTGTCTCCCACTGTTATTGCAGATTTTATTGCCGAACAGTTTTGGCATGTGTGGATTGAATTTACGGAGCCATGGGAACAGATTCAGCATATTCAGCCCCATAATCACCATGAAAACTCCGGACAGGATCGCAACAATTCCTTTTGCCATACCTGAAAAACTGACAACGGAGCCGAGCGCACCGACAATTCCGCCGATGATTGTATAAGAAATTACTCTTCCGGCATTATACATTAAACTTGGCTTGAGCCTTGACCATTTGCTTGTATCATTTTCGGTAAATTGGTAGGACACACACTGGGAGAGATTAATTCCGCCGCACATCGCAACACAGTGGAGGGATGTGATGAGACCAACTACAAACAGGATGCCGTATCCCATATTTTGCGATACATTGGGAATAAAATTAAACCCAACCGTGTTTTTTATGATAAGATATCCGGCAAACAGGATAATTCCGATTCCGATCAACTGGTTGATTTTTAGTTTATCATCATCATCCGCTTGGTTTATCTTTGGTTTATCTTTACTGGCGTATTCCTTTTTTGCATGATAATCCAATTCCTCAATTGTTTCAATGATCTTTTCCAGAGAAGTGATTTTTGGATCGTAAGTTACTTTTGCTGTGGAATTGCTGTAACTTACCTCTGCCTCTTTGACTCCCACCATCTTTTTTAAGCTGTCTTCGATTCTCATTTGACAGTTGATGCAGGTCATGCCCTCTATATTCAATACTTTTTGAATCAGATTCTGTTCCATGAAATCTCCCCCGTCGAATAATTTAGGGATTCCCACCCTTTTGATGATTCATATTATCAATTCGTTATGAAGATTTAATGAAGATTTTTGTGAATTGACAGTTATTACAAATATTCGCAGTTTGTGAGATAATCGGTATCAAAGCTTGGTCGAAAGAAGCAGGGCTGCCATAAAGGCCGCCCTGCTTCTTTCGAGGATTATGACTTTTTCCAGTTCCCAAACAAATTTTTATTCTGATTCAGAAAATCTTTGGAAATTGTAATCGTCGCTCCGTTATCTGTTTTGTTTGCATCCAATATCGGCACCGGATTGCATCCGTTCTTCTGCAGTTCAATCTGGCTGATATTGAAGCGGTTGCCGCAGTTTTGGCAGACCAGCTCATCGCCTTCCTGCATATAATAGCCACGGCCGGAATCGTAGCACACCTGGCAGATGTTAAATGCTGTGCGAATGGTTCCATCGGGCGCTTTTACCGCAATCAGTTCCATATTTGTATCGCCAGCCTGATAAGGGATAAATTTTGCCGTTTGGGTTATTTCGCTCTTGGCAATTTGAATTTCAGCGCCTTGCTGCGCCGTTTGAGAAGTCTCCACCTTTGAGCCGGTGATTCCTTTTACGATAAAAAAAGCAGCAGCTAAAATCACAAAAGCACTCAATCCTATTATGATGCTCCGGCTGTTCTTCTTCACCGGTTCATTCTTATGCTCAGGTACCCGCTTATTTTGATTTTTCATTTCACGCACTCCTTTGTTTCATTTGGGCTTATTTTAGCAATGGAATGTGTGGAAATTATGAAGATGTAATCCATCAAATTCAAAGCCGACTGCAATAGGGTTCCGTCTCATTCGGGGCATATTATTCCTCAAATCTTTGCCAGCACTTCCAACTTTTTGCCATCGGTACCGGTCTGAATCTTTTCATAGTTGACCTTTACGCCGTCATCCAGATCAATGTTGATACGGGCTAAAGCAAGGTGGGCGATCTTTCCGTCGTAGTCCTTGGCTTCTTTCAGCTGCTTTGTGAGTCTCTCTCTGCGCTTTTCAGCAGCGGTAATTTCATGTACATTAGTGCTTTTCTCAAGAGTTTCGCGCATACGTACGATCTCACTTTCATACACACGCTGCATACGGTGCAGGTACTCAATACGCAAATTTCCTATGGTGTTTTTGTTATAACGGTGCGCATAAACAAGCGCCCGAAAACCATTCTCCCTACCGCTGTCAAACATCCAGTAAATCGGGCGCTTCTGATAGGTTTTCACATGATCTTTGTAAAAATCCCGGAGAAAATAGCTTCGAATGATTTCACGTGAGGAATTGCCCCTGCCGCCCAGCGCTTTGGCAATAAACCCGAGGTTTTCCTCCAGTGTTTTGCCACCGAAAGCCTTTTTTACAAACTCCGCGAAACGACCGACAAGATCATCCTGAAAATGCTCCTGATCAGTAATTGGCAGGATATTGTCCTCGTCCGGAAGGAAGGCACTGTACCTGCCCGCATCTGAAATACATTTTCCCCAGTCGCCGCCCGCAAAGACAAGCCCGTCCGCATCAAGGCTGTAACGTCCAAACATGCAGCCAACCGCATAGGAAATAAAAGATTTGATCACGTCGCATTTGGTAAGAACATTGGTGTTCCCCTTCATACTTTCAGGAATCTCTTCTTTGGCATCATAAATACGCGTGACCGTAACATCCTTATCCTCAACTTCCGGTGATAATTCATTCTGCAAACCGTAGATGTGAATGAAGATACGGTTCAGCTCTTCTTCATTGGTTTTTAGCTGCTTGAACCGCTTTTCTGCCAATACCTTCCATTCAGCAAAAGCTTGGGATATTGTTTCGGTATTTCGTAAAAGCGGATGCTTTTTAAAATTCCATGAGATTTCAAAACTGTCCCAATCCGTCTTCGACATTGAAATATTTTGTTTTACGAGTCTGTCAACATCTGGTTTTTCAGTATCAGAAAACTTTACCGGTATATTTCGGATATCGCCGACCTGATAATTTATGGTCGGGTTCATGATACCCAAAGCATAAAAGGACACTTTACTCGCCAATAAGCCAAGCAAGTATTCGGTGTGATTTTTATCAGACGGAAAAATTGAGGAGCCGGCAATATCAAAAACGAATCCTGCCGGGTAATATCGGACTCCAAGTTTCGATGAACTGACCAATGACCACGATATGCTCTCGTTAAAATAATAATTTTGCCCGGGAAAACTTGCAGACTGTCCGCTTTCCACACGGTAATCCAATATTTCTGTTCCGAAATTTCTGAAATTGATCACATATTCATGATTTCCATACCAGCGACGAAAGTTGCCGCCCTTGTTGTATGGAACCCATTTTATTCGGCTTTCTTCACATTGCTGTTTAGAGGTACAGTTGAATAAGGTGTCCTGATTACTGATTTCATGCCACCTTCTAAGGAACCGTTTATTATCACAGGTAAACATCCCGTTGGTAACCGCTGCACAATCAGATAAAGTGCTGTTTTCAAATGTGTTAATCCAGCGCCCGCTCACCCAATAAGCAATCGGCATCCCGGGGATTTTAGAATAGTTTTCTTTCTTTGCGTAATACAAATAGCTGCATTCCTTATCTGCAAGAGCGGCGAGTACTTTCTGCTTCTGAACGTCCATATTCCCCTTGAATTCAGACAGTTTAATATAGATTCCGTCCTGACTGTTTTTTGAATTCTTTAAAACAAAAGAGCAGATTGGCACTGTTGCTTCCTCGAAAGCAGAATACTCCATCTGTATTAGAGTGACAATCGACTTGTTGTGAATGATATACTCCCGCAAGTTCTGATAAGTCTTAATAAACATCCAGACAAACGGCGTCATAAAGGCAGAATACCCGTTTTTTTGGCAGTAGTCGAAGTTTCGGTACATAAACACGCTGAAAAGGTCTCCGCTGTACCGTTTATATTCTGTTTTTACAAAATCCTTTAAGTGACTTTCCAACTTATTCATATAAGGAGGATTGGTACAGACAACCGCGTATTTTTTTGACATAATCATTGCCTGACTCGCCAGTTCCTGCATCAAAGGACAAGCCTCAGAACACCACTGCTCATACGAGGGATTGATTCGTCCTTCTTCCTCGCAATGATTCAAATACTCTTTAAAAGAAGGATAATTTTTCGCATCCACCGTCTGCAAAGAGCCAATTTCCTTTGCGTGGCGATACTTCTGAACCAAATACTCCCCGATTTCGTTCTGTTTGTCGTCAGTCGTTACCCCGTCGCAATAAAACTGTGCAATACTGTCGCTTTCCTGAATCGCGCGGAGATTCGTTGAAACCTTCCCTGTGAAAATACTCCCGTTGTAACTCCTTGCCTTCATCATAACTGCAAAATGGGCAAGTTGGCATACCCGGTCATCAATATCCATGCCATAGAGATTATCCCACAAAATGCAGACCGCGGCGTCACAGTCGGAGTAACCGCGTTCCCGATAGATTTCCATCAGCACATCAAAGGCATACACAAGAATATGGCCGCTGCCCATGCAGGGGTCAAAGAAAGTCACATCCTTCGGCTCAATCTTTTCGTTCACATAGGGAATATCACCCTCTTTTGGCGCGACAAAGAAAGCAAGCTTTTCTCTCAGCTTGCTTTTCGGGTTGCGTTCCAGCCAATATCTTCCTAGGGAGTTATCCACCATATAACGAACGACCCAACCGGTCGTAAATAATTGGGTTGCCACGGGGATATCCTCTTTTTTAACGGTACCTCTATAGATGTTGATCACTTCGTTTTTACGTTCCTCATTGTAATACTGATACATCCATCCAATGATCTCCACCGTATTTTTGAAGTCGTCCTCCTCGATGTCGTGCACCATGCGATACACTACGCCGTTCTGATCCGTCAATTTCACGTTTAGCAGCAATTCGGTATAGTGGCGGGGCGTTTCAAATAACCCGGGCAGAATCGAATTTAGGGCGTTGCACTGCTTGATAAACAGCATGCGAAAAAGCGCATCCAGCTGATTGTCATTTTTTAATTGCAGGATACGGTCTTTCTCGTCCGGTTCAAAAGCAAGGTCAGAATCAAAGGGAGCAGTAACCAAATCAGGCTCGTCTTTACCGGTGCGCTCGGAGGAAAGCACACGAACGCGTGAGGGCAAATAATCATTCACTTCCATAAAGCGTACCGCAACCAGACGGTTGAACCAAGTGTAGGCCGCCTCTTCCACAATCGCTCGATAAGCAGTCCGATAGTCAGTCTGCTGTGCTTTTTGCTCAATCGTCTCAACCAAGTTTCTGCGCTGATCGATTTCTATGCCTGAGATTGCATACGGCTCTTTCAGACCGATGTCAAAAAACTGCCGCTCTTGCGTGGACTGGGGCAGCGGGCTCTGAATCCCATTTTCTGAAATGCCCAGCAATCCCGCCTTATCGGTAATATCTGCAATCATCTGATGCCTTGCCCACATCGCAAAATTTTTGATTTTGGTTTTGTTCATGCGCGATCGCCCCTTTACAATATGCTTTATTATACCACGGGGTCATTCTATAGCAGATATGATTTTCTCTTAAATACATCTACTTTTAAGTTTTTTCTGCTTTTTTACCGATTGTTTCTCTTTTGCTTAGAACTGTCGGATATAATAAGAATATCCTTTCGCCTATCGCACAGGAAAGTAAAATTTATAATTGGGAGTATTGATTTTGAATTTAAATGACATTGTTGATCTTTTTCTTCACCTTGACAAACATCTTAATGTATTGCTGAACCAATATAATGTGTTAGCCTATGTACTTCTCTTCCTGATCATATTCATCGAGACAGGTTTCGTAATCATGCCATTTCTTCCCGGAGATTCCCTGTTATTTGCCGTGGGCGCAATTGCAGCCGCCGGAGGGCCGATCAATATTCCAATTATTTTATTTCTGCTGTATGTCGCAGCCATCTCAGGCGATACACTGAATTATCATGTTGGCCACTTGTTACGTGAAAAGGTTCAGAAGCGAGAAAAAATCCCGCTGGTAAAAACGGAGAATATTGAAAAAGCACAGGAGTTTTTAATACAGAATGGCGGTAAAACGATTACAATCGCACGTTTCATTCCGATTGTCAGAACATTTGCCCCTTTCGTTGCGGGGGCGGGTAAGATGCCTTACAAGAAATTTTTGATATATAATGTGATTGGCGGCATCGCATGGGTGACGCTGCTTTTTGGCATTGGTTATTTCTTCGGGAATATCAGCTACGTGAAAGCTCATTTTGGCGTTGTGGTGATTGCAATTATCGTAATTTCCATCATTCCTGCAATTATATCACTTATCTCAAATAAATTAAAAAAGCGATAAGGCAGTTTAGTTTGAAAGATATTATTTTTGTTCATATAATTTGATATTTTATCAATTATAAAAATATTATAATTGATAATTGTTTTGATTATTTGGGAATTTCGGAAAAAAAGGAGCCAAACATATGAATATTATTCAGGCTATTGTCTATGGGATCGTTCAAGGAATCGCAGAGTTTTTACCAATATCCAGTACTGCCCATTTAACGCTTCTTCCATGGATTTTCGGGTGGAAAAATCCAGGAAATGTTTTTGATGTGGCCTTGCATTTCGGCACTGCAATTGCCGTGATCACTTTCTTCATCAAAGATTGGATTCGTCTTGTTAGTGCAGGATTTAAACAGCCAACCTCTCCGGACGGCAGACTGTTTTGGGGTTTGGTCATCGCAACGATACCTGGTGCGCTCGCCGGTGTTATTCTGGACAAGTATATGGCTGCCTTTTCAAATCCTCTTTTGGTGGGCATCCTCTTAATCGTAATGGGCATTGTTCTTTATGCCTGTGATAAGTTTGGAAAGAATCATATTGATTTAAAAAAGATGGGAATTAAGCAAAGCGTGATCATTGGTGTTGCCCAGGTGCTTGCCATAATACCCGGTGTCTCCCGTTCCGGGATTACCATGTCTGCCGGCAGAGCGATCGGGATCGACCGTGAGAGTATTGCGAAATTCACCTTTTTACTCTCGACCCCAATTATTTTAGGCGATGTACTCTATCATGCAAAAGATCTGGCTCATGTAAATATTGACATACTGCCATTTGTAGTTGCTGTCGTCATTGCCGCAGCCGTCGGTATGCTGAGTATCAAATTCTTATTGAATTATTTAAAAACAAAAAGCTTTTTGATTTTCACGGTCTACCGTTTTGTATTCGGTATTTTTATCATTGCACTTTTTCTCATTAGAGCCTAAAGGTTTTATATCTGCGACGAAGCCATTGCCCGCGAAAATGGATACAAACAGTATTCAATACAATTACGCCGCCCAATTTTTTGAGCGGCGTAATTTTTTGAATATGACCGGTATATTGTAACGCTGCATTGTGCAACAAACTATTTTTTTATTTCTTCTGTCCGGATGTTTTGATATCCCGATATAAAATGAGCGTGCAGCCCTTCGCAGCAATCAGTTCTTTCGTTCCTTGTTCGCTTTTAGGTTCCTTTCCGCTACCGGAGCAGAAAAACAATTCAATTTCCTTACCACTCGGCAGCAGATTAACTGCTGCATTGAATGCGGGCGCGGGGAATCCCGCCCAAATCGGGCATCCAATGACGATACGATCAAAATTATTAAGATCGTAACCCAGCGGTTGTATTCTTGATGCTTTTCGCTTCATTGCATCCGGGCACCCGGAAAAGAAACTGGAAAGCGGATTACGCTTATTTGTTTCCTGAATCGGACACAGTATTGCATCTTTTTCACTGGCCACACGTTCCGCCTCATTCTTCGTCGAACCGCTCATCGTGTAGTAGAGAACAATTGTCTTCATAAAAACCTCCAACACTAAAATGTTTAATCGGCTTCTTTAGCAAACACAGTTCCGGAAGGGGCACTATGTTTTGTTTTTTTCAGTATAGCACATGCTAATGAACAATGAAAGAATTAACAATTTTCTAATACGAATTTTACCACAGATAAGGGATAACCCTCCATGTGTGCTTTTCGTAGTCCTGATACTGTGAACCAAAGCTTGTTTCCAATGTGCTTTCTTCCGTTTTGATTCGATAACCATATACAACAGCGATAATCAGCAAGGTCACAGCAACGCCCAGGAGTGACCGGAACGACAGCGCAATCCCGACAAGTGATAAAGTGCTGCCGGAGTATGCCGGATGGCGCAGCAGCCGATATGGCCCTTCTTGTACGATTTTTTGCCCGGAGCCTACCTGAACCGCTAAGGTAAAAAACTTCCCCAATGTCCATACGGAATATCCCCGCAGAATAACGCCCAGAACAGTCAATGCAGCACCAATCCAAAAGCATAATCAGCGGAAATGCGTGGATACAAATGGGATTCATAAGAATTGCCAGCAAGTAGCCAAACATAATAAACAGCATGGAACCCCGGTCGCTTTTGGTATTTTTTCCCGATGATTTACGATTATTCCAACTCGTAATAATAAGAATCAAAAGTTCTGAAATAACGACAAAGAGAAATACAGTTTGAAAAACATTTTTCATTACAGTGCCCTTAAAATAAGTGTCACCAAAAAGATACAAAACAACATTCTTCTTTCATTTTAGATTTCGCTTCTCCAGCTCATGATTGATATACTTGGCATCCGATTTGAGAGCAAAACGATAATACAGATGGAGCAGCCAAAACGTCAATTCCTGAACAATTTATTATAATCTCTGGCTCGGAAAACTCAGTGCAATTATGTATCGTTAATTTCAAAGATGTACCTTCTTCCCTGATCGGCCTATTAGAAGATTATATTCTGCAAGTTTTCATAAAGCAACGGGAATCCCGCAAGATGCCCTGCCGAGGGGATAAAATGCAAAGTATTACTTTTTCTGGAAATCAAATTTGCAATATAAAGGTAATGCATTCAACTCAACCTAAGCAAACCAAAATTATGTTATAATCACTCACAGATACTTTTGTAATAGAAATAATTCCTTGGGATTTAATAAAATACACAAATACGCAAAAAATGGACAAGAAGGTAAATACTAAATTTACAGCTAATTCCTTATCGAATTGGTCTGTTAAATATATTCCATTTTCAGAAAGGTAATGCTTATGCAGCGCAATGAAAAACAAGGTGCACTTCTAAAAAAGCGCCGGCAGAAATTAATTATATTAATCACGATTATAATTTGTATTGCAGCGATGATAACTTGCTTGCAGCTCCGACTTTTCACCGGCACGAAGGAGTTGAATCCCAGCAGCAGTCAGGAAAGTTCCAAATTCATTATCAGCAGCAGCCAAAACCAATCCTCCAGTCAACCAGATCGTGTAAGTTTGCAGGATGCAAAAAAGCCACTTTGGGTAAAAGTAGCGATTTCTGATCAAAATGTAACCGTTTATGCCTCTGATGATCGGATTGTTGAAAGCTTTATCTGTTCAACAGGCAAAAAAGGAGACGATACTCCAGTCGGAACTTTTACAGTTAAGGAAAAAGGCCAGTCCTTTTTCAGCAAAACGTATCAGGAGGGCGCTTATTACTGGACACAGTTTTACGGAGATTTTTTGTTCCATAGTGTTCCATTTGATAAAAATAGAACAATTGAAACAGTAGAAGCCGCCAAATTAGGGAGCAAAGCTTCTCACGGCTGCATAAGGCTCTCCATTGATAACGCAAAATGGATTTATGATCATATTCCAAGGGGAACTAAGGTAGTCATAGAATGAGTATAGCGATTCAGAAGCGCAGGAATACTTGCCGTATTCCGAGTATTTTCAACGCAGTATGGCGGAAAAATTACCGTCTCAATGGTGTTGAAAGCTTTGAGAACAGGTTCTCATTAAGCGGTGATTTTTCTCCCGTCTCTCCTGCGTAAATAATCTCGCATAATACTCTGTAATCCTTTCCGTTGAAGAATAAATTAGTACAAACCTATTTGATCAAAATGATGTATATATTTTATTTTGAAGAATAAGCATTGTATATGAAATGTATCTTTATTTAAGGAGAGGATGAAATGAATTATGCTCCTGAAAAATTAAAAGGGATGACTTTTTGCAAGTCGATTTTTAACGGATACAACAAGAATCAGGTCGATGAGATGCTGTCAAAAATCATTGAAGATTACAATCAAAGTATTGATGAAATAAATGAACTGAAAAGCCATGTTTCAGAATTGGATGATGCATCAAAGCATTATAAATCATTGGAAGAAGCTATGCAGCACTGCTTTATCCTTGCTCAGCATGCAAGCGATGAAATGAAAGCGATTGCTTCCGAGAAAGCCAAAAATATCATCGTTGAAGCGGAATCGGCATCTCAAAAAATGGTGAGCGATGCGAACCAAGAAGTAAATAAACTGAATTTTGCTTATGAAGAAATGAAGAGCAGGGTTTTTACATTCAAAACGAAAACGGCAGCTCTTCTAAATGCGGAGCTGGATGTATTAAAGCAGCTGTCTGATGATTCTGATGCTTAATATTGTTTTCAGCTTAGTACAAGTAATAAACTTCTCACAATGAAAGCCTCCGAATGACATTTTATGTTACGTCATTCGGAGGCTTTCACAATGGTTGGAACAGTTAATGAAAATCTTGATTTCATTTAGAGAACATTATTGAGATAATACTCATATTCTCTGTTGATGCCTTCCTCTATCCCGACGATGGGATTCCATCCGCTGCTGCAAATTTTTGTATTATCAAGGATTCTTCTTGGCGTGCCGTCCGGCTTGCTTGGATCAAATACGAGATCACCCCCGTAGCCGACCACTTTTTTAACTGTTTCCGCCAGATTCCTTATGCTGATTTCCTGACCGGAGCCGATATTGATAAATTCATTTCCCTCATATGTGTTCATCAGATAGATGCACGCACTCGCCATATCATCCACATAAAGGAACTCCCGCAAAGGTGTTCCGGTACCCCATAATTCTACAAACGGGCTGTTTTCTTCTTTTGCCCTGTGCATTTTAATTATCATAGAGGGGATAACATGGGAGTTATAGATATCAAACCTGTCATTGACACCGTAAAGACTAGCAGGCATAACACTAATATATTTTGTACCGTATTGCATATTATAAGACTGACACATTTGAATTCCGGATATTTTGGCCAAAGCATACGACTGATTGGTTTTTTCCAGCTCCCCGGTCAGAAGATATTCCTCCTTGATCGGCTGCGGACACATTTTAGGATATATACAGGAACTTCCTAAAAGCATCAATTTTTTAACATTATTTTCATAGGCGCTTTTGATTGTATTGCATTCAATCAACATATTTTCCATGATGAAATCGACAGGATAGGTGCTGTTTGCACGGATTCCGCCAACCTTGGCAGCCGCTAAAAAAACATATTCCGGTTTTTGGTCATGAAAAAAATTTCTAACAGCAGCTTGATTTGTTAAATCCAGCTCGGTATGCGTTCTGGTAATTAAATTATGGTATCCATTGCAATTAAGACATCGTACGATAGCAGAACCAACCATCCCGGCGTGCCCCGCCACATAGATTTTACTGCTTTTCTCCAATTCGAGCCCTCCTTCCCTGTAGGTTATAATCAAGCATTCTCTGCGTTCAAGTCACTCTCAACCATCATTTTCACCAGTTCTTTAAAGGTGACCTTTGGGCTCCAACCGAGCTTTTCTTTTGCCTTTTGGGCATTGCCAAGAAGCAAGTCAACCTCACTGGGCCTAAAATTAATGCTGCTGATACTTACCATTTCTTTTCCCGTTTTACTATCTATTCCTACTTCATTCAGCCCTTCTCCTTCCCAGCGCAAATTAATACCCATGTTTTGAAAGGCGAGTTCGCAAAACTCCCGTACTGTGTGTGTTTCTCCGGTTGCAATGACATAGTCATCTGCCTTTTGCTGTTGAAGGATCAGCCACATGGCTTCAACATAATCGCCGGCAAAGCCCCAGTCCCGTTTTGCGTCCAGGTTGCCCAAAATGATTTTTTCCTGCTTTCCCTTTGCGATATTGGAAATTCCTGTAGTGATCTTCCTTGTAACAAAATTGGTTCCCCTTCTTGGGGATTCATGATTAAACAAAATGCCGTTACAGGAATATAAACCGTAGGCTTCCCTGTAATTTACAGTAATCCAATACGCATAAAGTTTTGCGGCTGCGTAAGGGCTCCTTGGATAAAAGGGTGTATTCTCATTTTGAGGCGTTTCTCTTACCTTACCGAACAGTTCACTCGAAGAGGCCTGATAATATTTGATTTCCGGATTCACTTCTTTTATGCTGTCCAGAAGCCGCAAAGCGCCCAGAGCGTTTACGTCAGATGTGAATTCAGGGATATCAAAAGAAATCTTAACATGGCTTTGCGCGCCAAGATTATAAACTTCGCAAGGCTGTATTTTATAAATCAGTTTACTCAGGCTGCCTGAGTCATTTAAATCACCATAATGTAAAAAAAGTTTTTGCCCGCCGTCAACCTTTTCTTCAAGCAAATGATCGATTCTTTGAGTGTTTTGGGAACTGCTCCTGCGGATGACACCGTGAACTTCATATCCTTTATTAAGCAAAAGCTCCGCCAGATAGGATCCATCCTGCCCGGTTATGCCTGTAATAAGTGCTTTTTTCATAGATACCTCACTATATTCAGTCGTAATCTGATATTATTATTTGTGACCTATTCGTGCCACACTTTAACACATCATATGTGAATACGCTCGGTCGTGTGAAGCGGTAGAAAATAAGCCTTTGCAAAATTTTACTGGCTTCTCCCGAACGGCATAATATCGCTTGCCTGAATTTGAAACTTGAAATCAGAAAAATCCCGGGTAGTGATCCGATCTGCCAGTCGTTCAGCCCAGATCAGATGATTGAAATAAGCATAGAATCTTGCTCTGTCAAGCAAGCTTGTCATGTCTCCGTAATACCGGCCGACCCGTTTCACGAAGGTTTCACCGAGACTGTCAATCAAGATACTGATGTCATAGGCGGGATCCCCGATTCCAGCGCTGCCAAATCCGATTACCGCATTTATTTTCCGTAAATCCTTGTCACAGATAAAATGAGTCGGGGTCAGGTTGGCATGGATGACGGCAGGATTAAACTTTAAAAAGTCCTTGTTTTCCAGCATTGGTTCAAAAATTTGTTCAACTGATTCCTTTACGTAACTGTCGAAGTAAGGGTAAACTTTTCTTTTTATGTTCTCATACTCCGACAGAAAAGCCTCTCTCGACAGGTTGGTGGTCACTTCACCAATTCCGCTGGCTTTCGCTTTTTTCAGGGGAATGGCATGCAGCTGTTTCAGGAAAGTACCGATTTGTTTTGCCATATAATTCTGATCATTGTCTTTCCATAGCAGGATTTCGTTACGGAACAGCGGCGTGCCTTTCATGAACTCATATTTAGCCACTCCCTTGTCTAAATATTCAACTTGTGGCACGGGAATGCCGACGTAAGGATTGATGAGATTTGTTGCTTTTGCTTCATTCTCCAGAAATGCCACTGTCCAATCATACCTGGAGAATTTAAAGGCGGATTCCTCGTTGATGATGACGATATCATTGTATTTTCCATCACTTAAGTTAAATTTGATATTTGAAATGTCTAATTGAGGGAATCTGCTTTTTATATATTCGACATACTTTACTTCTTTTTCAGCCATAGACGCATCACCCGATTTTTAAAGATTTATAGTAACCAAAGAAGAAACAACCGTTTTCCCCTTCGTTCTTACTCAACTTAATATAAGAGCTTAATATTTGTTTCAGGCCAGTCTTTCAGGCGCATCACCGTATTGGAAAGATTGGAATACCCATTGCCGATAAAGAAATCGCATTGCGAAGCAAGATAGGTGTCCTTTAGTATCTCTATTGTATCTTTTTGAAGTTCAACACCCTTGTGCCTTTTATTTGGATAGTCAAGCAGACAGGTTGCGATACGTGCTTCGAAAGGTCTGTTTTTGCTGTCGGAATAGATCATCATATCTTTTTTTCCATACAATTGTTTGTACTGCCTGAAAACTTTTTTAGAATCGGTAATCAGGAATAAATGCCGTACATTATATCTGACAATGAAGTCCCAGATTCGCGGTTTATAAAATTCATTCAGATCATAAATCTGCGCCACTTCATGCACGATCGCATCTCCGCGCACATGTACCCCGACAATCGGCCTCTCATCTCTGAAATTCGGATTGATATTGATGAACTTCTGTATCTCCTTTTTAATTTCCGGTCTCAATTTAAGGTACTTTTCAAAAAGCCGGCGGTAGATCTGAATTGAAGTCATGTTATAAGACCAGTGGTCGCTTTTCGCCCATGGCATCATGGATACAATTGGATAATAGATATCACTCACCACAACATTCGCGTCGCTGTCCATCATACTTTTTAAATCACGGTACTCCATTCTCAGCTTATCGGTATCTTCAGCCATTACATTTCCATATTCCCAGGTAGGCGGGTAATAGGTGTATTCTGTTCGAACTACATCTTCAACTGTTAAATCGGATACGGGCTCAAAAAACAGTTCAAATGAATTGGAATTCAGCGACGTGCTGTACATACTTTCCATTCCCCAGTAAACGACCGGAGTCCTCCCGGTCAGTTCAGCTGCAAAAAGCTGACATATTACATGGTCTACATCTGACCAGATACTATGTCCCAGTGCTTTGATTAAAAGAAATCGGTTAGTTGACATAGGTGTTAACACCTCCATAAAACTCCGGATACTCAATTTTATGATCTCTGCTTTCGGCTCTATGGTTGTGCGCCACCAGTTTCCCTCTTTTTTTAGCAAGCTTCAGGTCATGTTTCAAGCTCCGGAAGAAGAGCACGATATGCCCGTCGGGCCAGTCTTTTAAGCGATATACCGTATAAGACACATTGGAATAACCGTTGCCGATGAAGAAATCACATTTTGATGCGAGGTAGGTGTCCTTTATGATTTCGATCCCCTTGCGTCTTTTATTACTGTAATCCTGTAAATGCGCGGCATTGCTGGTATCATTGAGCTGACCTCGCCTGCAATCGGTAGATACAATCATATCGCCATACCGCTGCTGAAATTCCTTTAGAATATCTTCTGTGTCAGTCAGAAGTAAAATCTTCTTTATTCCGTATCTGTTCATATAATTATTTACTTCGGTATGGTACTTTTTATTAAAGCGGGATAGATTTTCCACCTCGCGCACTTTATCTCCGCCGCGAATATGAACCCCCAATAATGGACCCGTATCTTTGAGCTGTTCATTATAAAAATACTGTATTTCCGCTTCAATGTCCGGTTTTAGTTTCAGGTATTTATCAAAAAGGCAGCGGTAGATCTGATGGGCGGTCATTCCATAAGCCCAGTGCTCTTTTGGAATATACGGAATCAGCGGGCGTATAAAATAATGAACGTCGCTTACTACAACACTAGCGTCGCTGCTCATCATATCGCCAAGATTCCGGTTCGTCCATGTGATTTTGTCCAGATCTTCCACCATAATGTTTTTGGAATTCCAAACAGGGGGATAATACGTATACCCCGGCCATGCAATATCACGAATGCTGTAATTGGAAACCGGTTCAAAATACAATTCAAATGCGTTGGTCTGAAATGATTCAGCGTACAGGCTGTTCGGCCCCCAATAAACAATGGGAATCCGGTTGGTTAATTCCGCCGCAAGCAATTGACCCATCACGTGGTCTACATCCGACCAGAATCCGCATCCCCAGGACTTGATCAATAAGAATCGGTCTTTTGACATTTTCTCACCTCCGAAGATTCAAAAGCTGTGAAATTTTTTAATGATCTTTTTCAACAGTTTAGTAACGCGCTGAAACAGTTTGCTTTTCTCGCGTTTGGCAATGACCCCCACATTAATCGGGTATTTCATCTTCCAGATTTTCCAATATAAGAGTTTCACATTACTGTCGGGCCAATCTTTTATATTGGTCACTGCATGAGAAAGACTTGAAAAATCGTTTCCGATAAAAAAGTCACACTTTGAGGCAAGATAGGTGTCTTTAATAATTTCAATCCCCTGGCGTCTTTTCACCATCGGATTATCCAAAAGTGGAGCACTTGTGTCAGAAGAGATTCTTTTGCATTCAGTAGCTACTAAAATAGAACCATATTTTTTTCTATATTCATCCAATACCTCTTCGCTGTTTGTGAGCAGGAATAGTTTTTTTATATCGTATTTATCTATATATTTCTTGATTTCATCATGATAAGGCTGATTGGGCTCCAAAACTTTGCGTTTCCAGCCAATTCTTGGAACCTTAATTTGTTTTTCCATCGGATCTTTTCGACTGTTCTGATAGCTTTTCGAACGGTATTTATCAATTTGGTTTTTTAACACCTTTACATCAAGCAGCTTCTTATTATCAGCTCCGCAAACATGGACTGCCAAAGCAGGTTTATCTTCTCTAAGCCAGGAATTGTAAAATCCCTGAATCTCCACTTGAATATCCTGTTTTATCCGAATGTATTTTTTGAACAGGTAACAGTATATCTGATGAACCGTCATGCCATAGGCAGGGTGATCCTTCTTAATAAAGGAAAGCAGGTTGTAAATATCAAAATAAACATCACCGATGACTACATTGGCTTTACTGCTCATGATATCGCCTATATTGCGATACACCCATGTTTCCTTATCAGGATCATCCATCAGCAGATTGTCTTGATCCCACACCGGAGGGTAGAACGTGTACCCGGATTTCGCAATGTCAAAGATTGTATAGTTCGAAACCGGTTCGAAATATAATTCGAATCCGTTTGTATGCTCAAACCCATTGTGCAGACAATGCGTCGGCCAGTAAACAACAGGGATACGGCCGGTTAGTTCAGCAATCAGCAATTGGCTCAAAACATGTTCTACATCCGCCCATAAAATATAACTCCAGGCTTTAATTAGCAGGAATCTATCGTTGGACATGCTTTCCATCACCTCAATTAAAAATATTTTCTTATTATATTATGATTGATGAAATAGATTGGTGTTCCATTCTATGGTGCGGGCCAGCCCCTCCTGAAAAGATTTCAGTGGCGGAAGATCAAATTCATTGCATACTTTACTGATATCCAGTTCAACCCAATTGGGGGAAACTTCGATATTTTGAGCTGTGTGCTCCTTTGAAGGTTCTACCGCAAGGGTGCTTCCGGTTAATAAGCAGATTTCCTCGGCCAAAGCCCTGATTGTAATCCGGTCACTGCCCCCTACGTTGTACACAAAATCCTTGCCGTAAAGCAGGATATTGAGCAGCATCAACGCACAGTCAGCAATATAGCAGAAGGTTCTTACCTTAATTCCGTCATCAAGCATTATGATTTTTTTATTTTTTAGAGCCTGGTTTAGGAACTGCCCCAGCACACGTTCGTCATGAATACTCACACCGGGCCCGTAACTCATGGATATCCTGGCAACCTTTACGTCCACAGACTCAAAGTTTTTGTAGGCAAAGCAGATCGTTTCGCCCATTCTCTTTGATTCTGAATAGACTGACCTTACGCTGACCGGAGAACAAAGGCCCGGAAAGTCTTCAGAGGTAGGAATATTTTTCTCATCAGGATTACCATAGATTTCGGAGGAGCTCAAATACAAGAGCCGTGCGCCATCTTTTTTCGCTTTTTGCAGCAGATTTTCCGTTGCCGTTGTATTCAGATGGATGGTGTCGGAATAATTACGCAAAAACTTCCCGGGCTGTGCATACGTTGCGCCGTGGACAATAAAATCCGCTTTTTGCGGCAGATCAAGCGGCTCTGCCGCAGCCAGATTCACGGAGTGGAATTCATACTGACCGTTCTGCTCGCTGAAAATGTCGCGCAGCTTGCCGCAGGGGACGCTTTTGCTCAGCGCAATAATTTTGATCCCCATGTTTTGAGTGATATTCGCTAAATGAAACATATAGATGAGATAAGTTCCGATCAAGCCGTTTGCTCCGGCAACATATACTGTTTTATTCTTTAACGGTGCCAAGTCGATTTTTTTGATATAATCCAGGCAATCCTGCTTAATAATTGTATCCAAGTGATACTCCCCCTCTGTTATGATTTCAACAGCTGAATGGCCTGAGTGCAAATGGTTTCGGAGTCTGGGTAAAATTCCTTTTCCAGAACATCGCTTGCGGGGGTAGGCACATCCGGGCAGCAGACCCTCACAATCGGCTTTTTCAGCAAAGAAAACGCTTTTTCACTCACAAGCGCGGATATTTCCGAAGCAACCCCACCGGTTTTCCATCCGGTGTCGGCAATTAATAAGGTTCCGGTTTTTGCTAAAGATTCAAAAATGATAGCTTCATCGATTGGTTTGATTGTCCGGAGATCAATCACTTCTGCCGATATATTTTGAGCCTGAAGCTTTTCAGCAGCTTTTAGTGCCTCGACCACCATATAGGACACCGCGACTATTGTAATGTCGGTTCCCGGCTTCCTGATTACGCCCTTGCCAAATGGGATAGAGTATAAATTTTCAGGCACATCGCCCATGGTTTTATAAAGCCACCTGTGTTCCACAAATAACACGGGGCTGTCATCCTTTATGCTCGAGATCAGCAAGCCCTTTGCATCATATGGCGTAGCAGGGGCGGCAATTTTAAGACCGGGCACATTCATTAACATCCCTTGCATGCACTGAGAATGCTGTGCGCCGGAACCCCATCCGCGCGCGCTGATTGTACGGACCACCAGCGGAATTTTCACTTTTCCGCCAAACATATAGTTCCATTTGCTGGCGTGATTGACCAGTTGGTCTAAAGAAATGATTAAAAAGTCCATTCTGCTGTGAACGAGAATGGGCCTTAAACCAACCATAGCGGCTCCGACAGCGAAACCTGTCATTGAATTTTCACAGATCGGGGTGTCAAACACACGCTCTGCGCCGTATTTTTCATGAAGGCCTTTCGTTGTCCCGAATACTCCACCCGGATCATCAACTCCTTCGCCAAGAACAAATACACGGGGATCTCTTGCAAGGGCTTGATCGGTTGCTTCGAAGATGGCATCCTTATAAGAAATAATCCTTCCGGATTCCGAATTGCCCTTAATAAAAAAGTTATCTAATTTTTCAACCTGAACTGTTGTCCAAGGCATAGTAAATCTCCTCTTATCGTAGAATTTAATTTTTGGTTCCTTCGAATTCATCCGCGTAAACAAAGTCCATTAGGCTTTCCTTCAAAGGTTTTGGGGAATTTTTCGCAAATACGAAGGCTTCCTCAATCTGACGGCTGATCTCTTCCTGAATACTCTCATCCATTTTCTCATTCAAAACTCCAATTGATTTCAGATATTCCCCATACCATTTGATCGGGCACTTTGAAACCCAGTAATCGTATTCCGACTGAGGCCGGAGTCCCGCTCCAACATCATTTACCGTTCCGATATGGCCTTTCCACCGATAGGTAAGGCACTCTAAAAAGGTTGGCCCCTCTCCGTTTCTGCATCTTTCTATCGCCTTTTCAGCATATTCTGATATTTTTAACACATCGTTGCCATCAATTTGATAGCTGGGGATGTTATAACCCTGTGCCCACCGGTAGATGCCCTCTCCGGCATGTCTTTTGGACTCATGAGAATTAATGGCATAGTGGTTGTTCTCACATATATAAATGACCGGAAGCTTTTTTAAAGAAGCGAAGTTAAGGCTTTCATGAAATGTTCCTTCATCCACCGCACCGTCACCGAAGAATACGGCGGTCACTCTGTTATTGTGCTGTATTTGAGATGCGAGCGCCGCTCCTGTTCCCAGCGGAAGATCGCCTCCCACAATTGCGGTAGAACCCATGATTCCAACTTCTGGGTCAACCAAGTGCATGGAGCCGCCTCTTCCAAGCGAACACCCTGTACTTCTCAGATACAGTTCCGCAATCATTTTATTTAGATTCCCGCCTTTGGCAATATACTGAGAATGGCTTCGGTGCGTTCCGAAAACATAATCCTCTTTTTTCAGATGAATGCACACGCCTACCGCGATCGCTTCCTGACCGATTGACAGATGTATGGGGGTTTTTATTTCATCGTATTGATATTCGCCTTCAATTTTGCGCTCTACCATGCGAATTGTTTGCATAATTTGATATAGCTCAACCAATTTTTCATTTTCCAACATTGCAATCCTTCTTTCATCGAACACATATACATAATATTTTATTACTAAGGCTTGGTGTATCCAGCCGATAACACCGTTAAAACCATACCCTCCGAACTTGTTGACTTCATGGAATCTTCCCGCTAAGTCAAATTTTCAAAACCATTTAATTTCAGCTTTTCCACAAGAGACTTTACATCCTGAATTCGATCCTTTGGACATACCAGAATGGCATCTTTTGTCGCCGCAATAATCATATTTTCAAGTCCAATCGTAGAAACGAGAACTCCGTCGCTGTATATCACTGAGTTATTTGTATCCACGCACAGAAACCTACCTTGAATGGCATTCCCATTTTCATCTGAGAAAAATGTTTTTGACAGGGCATCAAGGCTACCGATATCATCCCAATCGAAATTACCTTTTACCGCATAGATGCTGTCGTTTTTTTCGAGGACTCCTTTATCAAAAGAAATAGCAGGAATTTCATCATATGCTTTATCAATAAAGGAGTTTAATTCTTGTCCATCAATTTGTTTGACTGCGGCAGAAATCGCTCTAAAATGACCAGGAAGAAATACTTTGGTACTTTCAATGATGGCATCCATGCTTCCTAATAAAATACCGCTGTTCCAGAGGAAGTCTCCGGATGAAATGAATTTTTTGGCAGTATCGAGGTCAGGCTTCTCAACAAAGTGATTTACCCGAAACGCATGATTTCTGATCTCCATATCAGGATTAATCTGGATATACCCATACCCTGTGGCAGGATAAGACGGAGAAATTCCGATCACGACAAGACCATTGGTGTTTCCCGCTGCTAGGTAAGCCTGTTCCACGGCTGACTTGTAATCTGTATGGTTTTTAACATATCCATCCGCCGGAACAAAGCACAATAAGCCCGTTCCAAGCCTTTCTTTTAACAGCAGAGAGGCATAGGCGATACATGCGGCGGTGTTTTTACGTTTCGGCTCCAAAATAATATTTGATAAAGGGATTAAATCCCCCACTGCTTTTTTTGTGATATCAAAAAGGCCCTTATTTGTTATGATGAAGCAATTTTCTGCCGGTACGATTTCACATACCCGCTCTATCGTTTGAATCAGCATACTTTTATCGTATTTGACACTGATAAATTGTTTTGGTTTCTTTTCTCTTGAAAGCGGCCAGAGTCTGGAACCTGTACCACCTGCCATGACGACTACATATTTCTCCAAGTTTCTCACACTCTCAATGATTTATTTGCTGATAACCCAAGCCATCAGTATGCCGCCGAGTCCGGCAGTAAAAACTTATTTGACTTATTTTATGTGCCGGTAATGCGGTTGGTTCCTGTCATAAATGCAGTACTCACGGGCTTTCTTCTGATTTTATTATAAAAAAAGAGAGACCGCCTTGTTTAAGACAGTCTCTTAAAATCCGTATAACGTCTGTTCAATATAATCAATCGATAGGCCAGTGGGCTGGCCGGACATGTTCAAAGGAGAGGCAAATCAGCAAATTGTGCAGGCCACTCTATGGCTGAAACATAAGTTTCTTGAAAATCGAAGCGTAATTGCAGATTAATGCGGAAAAAAATGCTATTATATTATCACACGGCCTTTGGACATTAGATTAAAGAAAAAGGAACCGCTAATTTCTAAATCATGAAGGGTGTTTATCGCTGATGTCTATCGCTAAAAGTAATACGGATTCAAAAACGCAACAATCAATTATCTTGTTGACCATTGTATCCATGTTCTGGTTTTCGCAATATGTTTACATACCATATCAGGCAACTTATTTGTCCGGAATCGGAATGGCTCCGTCGCTAATTGGAATTGTAGTAGGCGCATATGGATTTTCTCAGTTAATTTTGCGGATGCCGGCTGGTTTGATGGCTGATCGGCGGGGAAAGCACAAGCTCTTCATTATGCTGGGGATTTTATCCACTGGAATTGCTTCCGTGCTTCGAATTTTCCTGCCAAATGAACTGGGTTTTTTGATTGGGAATTTATTTTCGGGGTTCGCATCGGCTATGTGGATTTCTTTTATGATACTGTATTTCTCATACTTTCCCAAAGATAAACTGCAAAAAGCTTCCGGTATGATCGTCGGAGCAAATAATTTCGGAATTCTGGCCGGTTTTGTTGCCGGAACACTGCTGTATGAACACTTTGGTATGAAACTGTTGTGCATGTTGAGCTGCCTTGCTGCAATTCCGGCCTTTATACTTTCGCTTTTCATCAAGGAGTCCCATACGGATTTTAAAGCGCCGTCTGTAATGGAATTGATTCAGGTCTATGCAGACAAACGCTTAATTATATTTTCTCTGTTGGCCTTGATTCAGCAAGGGGTTCAAATTTCCACCTCCATGTCATTTACTACGCGGGTAGCGCAGTCCCGTGGCGCGAGCAGTGTGCAAATCGGAATTTGTTCCATCATTTATATACTAGTGGCGGTGATCAGTTCCTATTTCTCAGCTTCTGATGTGGCGCAAAAACGCGGCGCTCCCTTTTGGGTACCTGCAATTTTAATTTGTCTTACTGCATACTGCTTATTGATTCCAAACCTGCCGACGGTTGAGTGGATTTATGCCGCTCAGATTTTATCAGGCCTCTCTACAGGAATTCTGTTTTCATTCTGTACCTCAGAAGCAATGAAACATATCCCCAAAGAGAAAGCATCAACCGCGATGGGCTTTTATCAGGCAATTTATGCAATCGGAATGACTACATTCCCCATTCTAACCGGTGCGGTGATTGGTGAATTTAATATCTGCAGCGCATTTTACTGTCTTGCAGGAATTGCCGCTGTCGGGTTCGCAGGCTCTATGATCTTCTATTTTCGGCTGAAAAAATTTCACAAGATATAATAAAAAAGTCGGCGTACCGGAACTCCGGTACACCGACTTTTTCCTCAAAGAAATATTATTCTGGAATCTCGCTCAAAATGCTTTCCATCCAATTGAAAATGCAGGCGTTCGCGTAGAGTTTCGCGCCCTCCTGGCAGTGCTCCTGCGCCCCGTCCTCCTCGGAAAAAAGGAGGTAATCCTTGCGGCAGCGCAGCGCGTCGTAAAGCTGTTTGGCCTGACCGGGGAAGTTATCCTCGCTGTTGCTGTCTGTCACCAGCGTGGGACACTGAATTTGCTCAGCAAGGCCGCCGAGATAATAATCCTTGGACTTTAGGATAAAGTCTCTCGGATTCTTCGCGCCCAACACATAAATTCCATGCTTTATCGCCCAGTTCGTCTGGCTGCTTTTCTCCATCATTTGGTTCGACATTGCCTGATACTGGGCTTCTGGCATAGAGGCGACAGCGTGAAAAAACGTTTCACGGTCCATATCCTTGCCGCCGCGGAAACCCATAAAATCATAAACGCCGCTGTTTGCAATACAGCCTGCAAGCCGGTGCTCAAAGGCCGCGGCACGCGGCGCAAGGTAGCCACCGAAGCTCTCTCCCCATAGAATAATCCGTTTGGGGTCAACTGAGTTCTGTTGAATCAGGAAATCCACTGCCGCTGTAACAACCTTTTCATAGTCCGGGCGGAACGGAAGATGCATTTTATGGATAACCTCGCCCTGCCCCGGGCCCTCTATCGTAAGGCAATTCATGCCGCGTTTCCTTGCGGCCTGGGCATAGGAGTAGAATTCCTCCTTGGTCCCGTCGAAGCCATTCAGAAGAAGCAGCGTTGGAGCAGGTTTCCCTTGGACATGATAGAAATAGGCCGGAAGAGTCACAGTTTCAAATGGGATTTTCACTGACTCTGCGACCGGGGTGCAGTTCAGCATTTTGTGAAAACAGGAAAGGCTTTGGTCTTCCAGCTCCTCCAGCCTGTTTTTGACATCTTCGCCGCAGCCATCGTAAAGAGAAAGACTCGTGTAAAATGTGGCAGCACGGTAGTAATTGGAAGCGCGCAGATAGTTCTCGGAGGCACTGACCGGATGCCCCTGCTGTTCAAATTTCTCCGCATAACCGCGTACGCGGTCTGCGGTTTTTGCCCATTCTTCCCGCCAGCGTTCGATGTCGCCCTCTGGAATCCTCCGCGCCGTTTCGATAACCTCGTTGATATCCGCCTGCCCCGAGGGAACCTCGCTCAGCAGCCGGAGC
>WSSedL1CaDRAFT_10000330_pt1 | contig 33168 bp, 35 predicted proteins | sample WetSurSL1Cattail_FD_9464 | JGI IMG/M metagenome (IMG submission 9464)
CCCAGCCGCTATCGGCTTGGCCAACAAACGTGTGAACTTGGCCTGTAGCGCGGCTTGCCCAGGCTCGGGGGCAATCGACACCACGGCTTGGGTGCCTGGTTTGGGCCGTTGCGCCAGGGTGCCGATCAGTGCGTTGTCGCCCTGCGGGCTCAGGGTTACCTTTGTGTGGGTTTTACCATTCAGAAAATTGACCGAACCGCTGGCCTGGGTGGTGTTGATCTTCTGGCCCAGGTGGTCGGTCACATAAACCTGAACCGGCACACCCTGGCCCGCCACCGAAACAGGCGCCATCACCAGTTCAAAGTGGTAGATGCCCGCCATGCGCAATTGGCCGCCGTGGGCGGAGGGCATCGCATCCAGCGTGGTCTCGTCATGTGCTCAGGCGGGGCTGCCAAGTGTGGCCGCTGCCAAAACGGCTGCGGCAAGCATGGGGGAAAGTTTGGAAAACAGCATGGTCGCGTCCTTGGTTCAACGGTAACTTTTGAGTGTGGCCTGCGCGGATGAGTTCCATGTCAGCCCATGACTCACTCAGACAGTTTTGCTTGTTTGTGTGTGTGATAAAGAAATTGGCCTCTAGCCCTTTTGTAATAAGAGATAGTAGCTATCACTTAGATAGTTATTTGTTCAATGTTTGGTTGGTGTGCCGGGCCGCTTGTTGACAAACGCCCAACCGGACTGGTTCAGATGATGGGTTCACAACGGACCTCGGATTTCACCGAATTGGCGATGTAACAGGCCTCATGCGCCTCATGGTGCAGCGCTTCAATCTGTTCCCGTGTCGGTTGGCGCTCGCCAAAAAAAGTAACCGCCGGGCGCAAGGTCACCACTGTCATGGCCATCTTGCCCTGGTCGTTTTTTGCCATGACACCCACCGCAGCGTCTAGATAACGGTCCACACAAAACCGGTGTTTGGCCGCAATCGATAAAAACCACAACATGTGGCAGCTGGAGAGCGAGGCGACAAAGGCTTCTTCGGGGTCGACGGCGGCGGCATCCGACATTGGCAGTGGCACCACATGGGGCGACGAGGAACCAGCAACCTCCACCCCGCCATCAAAACGTAACAGGTGCATTCGGCTATAGCGGTTGTCCAAGAAGTCCTGCCCGTTGCGTTGCCACAAGACCTCGGCGACGTACTGTGCCATGTGATGTCCTCCAGATGTTTGTCAAAAATGGTGTCAAGAAGTAGCCCATGCTGCTCGATGATGATTGTCGACATGGCGCGTGGACCTGACGACGACCTGCCCTGCAAAACCGTCAACCAAATCTGCACCAGGGCTTTTGACCGCTCGTGAAGCAATTAGCGTGTTTGGGCTATCCGTAGACGCTGAGTGAGGCCAGAATGCGGGTGAAATAGTCGTCAGCCAAGCGCGTTGCATTTTTGGCATCCCGAGCCTCAAGCGCGTCGACGATGGCGCTGAGTTCTCGCAGGGTTTGCTCTCGCACAATGGTCCCCACAGGACCATTCAGACTGGAACGACCGTCGTACTGCACGGCCCGGCGGTTGGCGACCACCGCATCGAACACTTGCATCAGAAAGCGATTTTTGGTTGCCCTGAAGATGGCAAGGTGCACGCCGTAGATGCCTTCTTTGAAGTCGATCCAGTGGTCTGCGTCGCGAACCACGCTGAGGTGATGTCGCATCAGCGTGAAATCATCGGGGTCAGCTCGCTGGGCCGACAGTGCCATCATGGCCGGTTCAAAAAGCAGCCGACCTTCCAGAATCTCTGCATAGGTCGGGACATTCTGGTGATGTGCCGCCACGGGTAGGTCCGCCTCGGTCAGGCGCTCCATCAATGTATCGGCGAGGTAGGTGCCACTCCCGACTTTGCGCTCCAGCAGCCCTTGCGCACTCATCATGGCCAGTGCATGACGCACGGTGCTACGCGAGGTCTTGAAACGCTCAGACAGTTCGCGCTCGTTCGGCAATTTGTCGCCAGCCTTGAGTGCGCCGTCTCGGATCGATTGCAGGATGGCTCTGTACACCTTCGAAGCGGTAGCTTTGTCCTGTGCAGCAATGCGTCCTGATAGGTCGACGACTGAGATGACGTGGGAGGCAGAGGCTGTTTGACCGACTGCAGTGGTTATGGTTTTTATATTCGCCAAAATGGTCAACCAATTATGGATTTAAATGATATGATGACTTTAATAAAGTCAAATTAAGGCTTGAAATCGTGAATGAGTGGCAATAAATTGGTTGACCAATTAAGCCGAATGGTTTGATTTTCGCCGAGAAGTTGCCGCGGTGGTGTTTTTTTTGCTGGCTGAACTACGTTACTTGCATGACTCTGGATTCCAACATCACTTTACCTGAAGCCAGGCTGGCCGCCATCGGGTTGATCTTGCCGCCGCCGCCACCGCCCGTGGCCAATTTTGTTGCCTGGCGGCGTGTGGGGGCGATGCTTTATCTGTCTGGTCAAGGGCCGCTCGAAGTGGGGGGGCGTTTGCATGTGGGGCGGGTTGGTGATCAGGTCAGTGTGGAAGAGGCCTATGCCCACGCGCGTCTTGTTGGTCTGAATCTGTTGGCTGTGGCCAAGGAGGCGCTGGGTGACCTGCGCCGCGTGCGGCATGTGGTCAAACTGCTGGCATTTGTCAATGCTGCCCCGGGTTTTGGTCAGCATCCGCAGGTTATTAATGGCTGTTCCGACCTGTTTGTCGAGGTTTTTGGTGATGTTATTGGGCGTGGCGCTCGCTCTGCCATTGGCGCAGGTTCGCTGCCAGGTAATCAGACTGTCGAGATTGAAGCCATTTTGGAGGTCGACTGAGCATGGCCTATCAGGTTCAATTCGAAGCGCTAACGCCCTATGTCGGTGAGTTGGCCCAAGGGTTGTTGCACACCTTGGCCTATGCGGCCTCCAGCATCGTGCTTGGTATGGCCATCGGCATAGGGGGGGCGATCGCGTTGCTGTATGGGGGCAAGCTGCTGCGCGGCGTCACCCGGGTCTATGTGGAGTTCTTTCGGAATACGCCGGCTTTGGTGCAGCTGTTCTTGATCTACTTTGGCCTGCCAGCCTTGGGTTTGAGGCTTGATGCGCCTTTGGCCGGCGTGATTTCGCTGGCGCTGTATTGCGGCGCCTATATGGTTGAGGTGTTTCGCTCAGGGCTGTTGTCTGTCCCGCGCGGGATCGCGGAAGCCGGTGCTGCGCTGGGCCTGAGGCACCGCCAGGTATTGATGTACGTTTTGTTTGTGCCCGCGCTGCGAAATGTGTTTCCGGCCTTGTCTAGTCAGATGGTTCTGACGCTTATCGGCACCAGCTTGATCTCGCAGATTGGCGTCGAGGACATCTTTCATGCGGGCAGCTTTATTGATTCGCGTACGTTTCGCAGTTTTGAGGTGTATGTCGTGATCTGTGCAATGTATTTTGTCGTTGTGCAGATGCTGCGCATCGCGCTGGGCTTCGTGCAGCGCCGACTTTTTGGTGAGCCGGGAGGACGTTGACATGCGTGGTCTCTCCGTTGCTGATTTCTGGCTCATTCTGGGCTCTATTCGCTGGACAGTTGCTCTTGCCGTGAGTGCATTGGCTATTGGCAGTGTCATTGCACTTGTTATCGCAGTGGCTCGTACTTCGCGGCTGCCGTGGCTGCGTCTGTTGGCCCGTGTATATATCGAATTGGTGCAAGGTACACCGCTGCTGGGTGTGCTCTTTCTTTTGTATTTTGGCGCGCCCATGCTGCTTGGTATTGAGGTCAATGCATTTACCGCAGCGGTGGTGGCTTTTTCGCTGTCTGCCGGGGCATTTCTGGGTGATATCTGGCGCGGCAGCATTGAGTCCGTTGCGCCCGGCCAGTGGGAGGCTGGCGCCTGTGTGGGTTTGCGCCGTATACAGGTCATGCGTTATGTGGTTTGGCCACAGGCTGCACGGGTTGCGATCGCCCCGACGGTGAGTTATCTGGTGCAGTTGATCAAGAACACCTCGTTGGCTGCACTGGTGGGCATTGTCGAACTCACCCGCTCGGGTCAGGTCGTGGCCGGTTCGACGCTTGCGCATCTGCCGGTTTTTTGTGCAGTGGCGGTTTGCTACTTTGTCATCTGTTATCCGCTGGCTCGTCTGGCACTTTCCATAGAAGGACGTATGCATGCCGCTCGTGCGCATTGACTCTGTTGAAAAACATTTTGGCGACAACCATGTTTTGCGTGGTGTGTCAACCAATGTGGCGAAGGGCGACATCATCGCGCTTATTGGGCGCAGTGGTTCTGGCAAAAGCACCCTGCTGCGTTGTGTGAACGGGCTGGAAAAGATCAGCGCCGGTAGTATTGTTGTGGACGGCGTGGATGTTCAGTCGCCCGCTACCGACTTGGCGTTGTTACGTCAGCGCGTGGGTATGGTGTTCCAAAGTTTCAACCTGTTTCCGCATCTGTCTGCATCTGGCAACGTGGCACTGGCACCGGTGCTGACAAAGAAGGCTAGCCGCGACGAAGCCCATACGTTGGCTAAGCAGATGCTGGAACGTGTGGGGTTGGGACAAAAACTCGATGCCATGCCCTCGCAACTTTCTGGTGGACAACAGCAGCGAGTGGCCATTGCGCGTGCATTGGCCATGTCGCCCCAACTGATGCTCTTTGATGAAGCCACCTCGGCGCTGGATCCCGAGCTCGTTGGCGAAGTGCTGCGTGTTATGGAAGATTTGGCTCGCGACGGGATGACCATGATGGTTGTAACGCATGAGATGGCGTTCGCACGTCGCGTGGCGTCCGAAGTGCTGTTCATGAATCAGGGCTGTATCTGGGAGCGTGGCTCTCCCGAGCGGATGTTCGAGAACCCGAGCACGCCAGAGTTTCAGCAGTTCGTGCAGTCCATCGTCTGATTTTTCCCTTCATTCCACCAACCCTTCTTTCCAGGAGTCTCCATGTTCAAGAATAAATCCCTGATCGCTGCCCTCATGCTGTGTGCCGCACCGTTGCTGGCGCAGGCAGATAAGCTGGCTGACATCAAGTCCAAGGGCGTTGTGCGCATCGCCACCACCATTGACGCTGCGCCTTGGGGTTTCACGGATGCATCCGGGAAACCTTCTGGGCTCGATGTTGAGTTGGCCGAGAACGTTGCCAAAAGTATGGGTGTCAAGCTAGAGCTGCAGCAGGTCACTGGAGCCAACCGCATTCCCTACTTGCTTTCGAATAAAGTGGATGTGGTGATTGCCGCTTTGGGCAGCTCGCCAGAGCGGGCCAAGCAGGTGGCGTTCTCCAAGCCCTATGCCGCGGTGTATCTTGGCGTTTACGGGGGCAAGGGTATCCCTAAGGTTGCAAAAGTGGCCGACTTGGCTGGCCAGACCATTGCGGTGCCCAAAGGCTCCACGCCCGATCTGTCGTTGAGCGAAATGGTGCCAGGCGCCAAGCTGATCCGGCTGGAAGATACGGCCTCAACGATCTCTGCCTTCCTGGCTGGTCAAGCGCCTTTGTTCGCAGAAAACAACTTCATCGCTCAGAAGGTGGCTGATGAGAATCCTGGCAAGGGCATCGAGATGAAGTCACTGATTCGCATCAGCCCTGCCTATGTCGCTGTGCAACCAGGTGAATCGGCGTTGTTAGCTGAGATCAACAAGATCATCGACGACAAGAACGCAAACGGTAGTCTGCGAGCTTTGCGCCTGAAATGGTTCAAGAACGAACAAAACGAAGTCAAGTAAGGGGTCATTTGTGAACGCGCGTGGATCTACCGTCTTTACGGACATCGACTGGGACAGGCCCGGCAAGCAGGTTGGTTATGCATGGTTGCCTCATTCGGGCCACAGCGATGCATGGGGCGCCGTGGCACTGCCGATCGCGGTGATAGGTGATGGTGTCGGCCCAACCGTGCTGGTCACAGGTGCCATCCATGGCGACGAGTACGAAGGCCCGATTGTCATCAACGAACTGATTCGTTCGCTTGATGCCGCTCAGGTGACGGGGCGTCTGATCCTGATGCCTGCGGCCAATGCGCCGGCTTTGCGTGCCGCTTCGCGAGTGAGTCCACTTGATGGCAAGAACCTGGCGCGTGTATTTCCTGGTAACCCTTTCGGCACGCCGACGGAACAGATTGCGGCTTTCATCAACGATGTGTTGTTCCCAAAATGTGATGCCTATGTTGACTTGCATGCGGGTGGAAGCTCGTTGTTCATCGAGGAGAGTGCACAAGTTGTGGTCACGCCAACGCTGGCGTCTGCCGTGCGTGATCGCGCCGAAGACATGGCTCGCTGGTTTGGTGCGAAATTCACAGTCATTACCGACAACATGGGTGATCCGCGCACCAGCTGTGGCGCGGCGGCGCATCTCGGCCTGGCGGCCATCGCTGCCGAGATGGGGCAGAACGGCAGCGTGTCGCCCAAAGGAGTCAAACGCACGCGCGAATGTTTGTTGCGCGTGTTGGCGCGGCTTGATGTTGTTCCAGGGGTGCTGCCCGATGCCCCGCCGCCCAGCCGTCGCGTGCACATCGTTCCCAACGGTGGCAACCTGCTGTCGCCGGGTGATGGTTACTTCGAGCCGTTGCACGAACTGGGTGACACGGTGCAGGCTGGAGAAGTCGCGGGCTATCTTCACTTGCTAAGCGAACCTGCGCAGGTACCGCGCGAAGTGCACTTTGCCAAAAGTGGCACGGTCTATTCACAACGCACTTTTGGTATCGTGATGCAGGGCAGCAATTTGTGTGTACTGGTCGAAGATGAGGAAGGTGTCACTGCATGAGCGAGAACACGAAGGAGATCACTCTCGTTGACTACCGCGCAGCACATCTGCGCGTGAAGCCCTATCTCCGGCAGACACCGTTGGTCAACGCGTATCCATGGATGCCCGGCGGTGCTACGCAGGTGCGTTTTAAAGCTGAGTGCAATCAGGTCACCGGATCGTTCAAAGCGCGTGGTGCATTCAATCGGGTGCTGAACCTGCCCGACGCGGTGCGCCAGCAGGGTTTGGCGACCGCATCAGGTGGTAACTTTGGAGCGGCGGTTGCATACGTAGGCAAGACCCTTGGTTTGCCGGCCAACGTGTTCGTGATGAACACCAGCACGTCAATCACGCGAGCGCGAATCGAAAGTCACGGCGCCAAGCTCACTGTGCACGGCGATTTTTGGGACCAGAGCTGGGACGCTGCGGGTGCCAACGTGGCTAAACATGGTGGCGCGCTGCTGCATCCTTATGCGGATCGCGATGTGGTGATCGGGCAGGGCACCATCGCGCTCGAAATCATCGACGAGTGGCCCGAAGTCGAAACGCTGGTTGTGTCGATTGGCGGTGGCGGTTTGTTGGCGGGTGTTGCGCAAGCCGCCAAGTTGTTGAAACCTTCGATTCGAGTGATTGGTGTGGAAGCCGCAGGCTGTCCGACGTTGTACACCTGTCGTAAGGAAGGCCACATCGTGAAGCTGGAGAACGTGAAAACGCGTGTTCCCATTCTGGCAGCACGCTCAACCGAGCCTCTGAACTTCGAGTTGATCGAGCGCTATGTTGATGAAATTGTGCTGGTTGACGAAGAGGTCATCGAAGACGCCGCACGCTCGGCTTGGCAGCATGCGGGGTTGGCCATCGAACTTGGTGCGGCCACCGCACTGGCGGCTGTGAGTCAGCGTTGTTTTGCACGGCGCGACGACGAGAGGATCGCTGTGGTGTTATGTGGAAGTGGCAGCGACGGAATGCCGCCGAGTTGAACTTGGCCGCAATAGAGAGCTCGCCCCGGGTGAGATTCGCTTGGCCGGTTGTCCAAAACCGCCAATGTTTTCGATCTGGTTGATCAGCCATCCTCGGTGCAGTTTTTGGCAGCCGGGCTTAGTGGCTCTGATAAAAAACGCACCAGGTTACGCCCGGCCTCTTTCGCTTGATACATCGCGACATCGGCCCATTTCAGAAGATCATCCTGACTGGATTCATCACCGATGAACAAAGTGACACCAATGCTTGCCGTGCAGTGGTGCTCGATGGATATTTCAACGCCTTTGTTGTTCTTGATCGTAATGTGATAAGGCCAAGACAATGCCGTGCGTATTTTTTCGGCGATGGTCTGGGCCAGTAAGATGGAGTGTTCCTTGTCCGTCGCCAGTTCACTGATCATGACGACAAATTCATCACCACCGAACCGGGCGACCGTGTCCATGTCGCGCACACAGTTTTTTAACCGATGGGTGGCCTCGATCAACAACAAGTCACCCGCTTCGTGGCCGTTGGTGTCGTTGAGGGGTTTGAAGTTGTCCAGGTCCAGGAACATCAGCGCACCGTAGTGCTTGGTGCGGCTGCTGGACGTCATGGCTTGTTGCAGACGATCTTTCAGCAGCCGACGATTGGGCAATTGGGTCAACGCGTCGTGATAGGCCAGTTGCTGGACGACTTTGTCTGTCCGTTTTCGTTCGGTAATGTCATGTACCAATCCCGCCAGACGAACCACTTGACCGCTGCCGTCACGCTCTGGAAAACCTTTGATGAAGCAATGCCGATGCTCGCCGTCGGGGCGCACTGTCATCAATTCGAGTTCATAGGGGATGCCGTCGGAGATGGCCTTGTTCACCGCATCAAGCAGCATTTGTGTGGACTCGGGTGTGTACAACTCGGCCTGGCCTTCCAGGTTGGGAACCCCCAAGGCGGGGTCACGGTCAAAAATCAGAAACATCTCGGGGGACCAGGTCGCAACGTTGGACGCAACCTCCCATTCGAAACTCGCCAGATGCGCCATGTTTTCTGTGCGCTCCAGCATGACTTGCCTTTGCTGCAAAGTCTTGGCGATAAGTTTGCTCTCGGTGACGTCTCTGGCAATTTTGGAGGCACCAATCACATTGCCGAGGCCATCCACAATTGGCGAGATTGACATGGACACATGGATCAATTGCCCATCCTTACGGCGGCGAACAGTTTCAAAGTGGCTCACCCTCTCTCCACGAGAGATGCGCGACATCAGTTCAAGTTCTTCATTGGCTCGATCAGAAGGAATCAACATCTGCGATGGGCTGCCGATGGCTTCGTTCGAGGTATATCCAAATATCTTCTCGGCACCGGGGTTCCAGCTTTTGATGGTGCCATCTAACGATTTCCCAATAATGGCATCTTCCGACGATTGGATGATGGCGGCACTTGCCTGCAATGTGGTGTTGGCCTGTTGCAGCCGGAGTTTGGCAAGCCCCATCTCCCCCATCACTTTGGCCAGTCGGGTGAAAAAACCCATCATCGCCTGAACTTGTTTTTCAGAAAAGATGGGCGCTTGCGCCATGGCGCTGATATAGGCGCTTTTGTCGAATCCGAATTCGTCTGCCTGGCGGAGAAAAAAGGGCGTGTCCGGTGGCCCCAGAAAAAACTGCCCGGTAAAGAAGTTGGCCATGTGTTCGCCAGCAATGGTGATGGGCACCGCCACATCCACCATGCCGTTTTTGCATTGGTAGACGTTGTAGGCGTCGCCTTCCTGCAAATGACGGGCAAGTTCTGTGTCGCTTTCCAGGCAGCGGGCACAGGTTGCCGGATGAGCGCGATGAAACTGGGTACAAATGTCCTGCCAGCCCGTCGCAACCAGCACGTTGCCCTCAAGATCGAGAACAGCGGTAACCGCACCTGTGATCGCAGTGAAGCTCTCGCATAAGCCGCGAAGTTCAGCAACATCAACCAACTCTGACAGATGCAAGGTGATTTCCTCCAGCGGCTCGGTTCGCCGCCATGGTGGTGCTGGTCCAGATGCTCAGCTTTGACTATCTCATGCACTTCAGCTGCCAAACCATTTTGTCAAAAAATACCGAATGGCGCACGGTAACCGTTAACCGTTGTTTCCCCTGCTTGTGCGTCGCCGCTAAATGCTCTTGTGTGTCCTTGATGGAAGGATACATCCGTTTGTATCAATGTTGATACATGTGGCCCCCTGATATGGCTGGCGTGCCCGGTTTTCCTGGCATGGTGTGCGGAACAGACACCACCGGTCTGTCTCCAGTTTCGGCCAACGGCCAATTTATTTCGCGCTGTCTTTTGGGGATGGCTTGGGATGCAATTTTGCGGTACAGGTTTGCAGCGATCCGGCGGCTTGTTCGACCAGGTCGGTGAGCTCGGTGATGGCTTGTGCCTCGTTTTCGGCGGTGATGGGTGTTTTGAAATACCGCAGCCCGGCCAGCTCAATGCGGCTGTGTTCGTGCACAAACAGGCGGTGCACCGACACTGAGCTCAATGGTGCGTCGGCGCGTGAGTCGATGGTGCGCACAAACGGGAAAGGTGCGTCTTTGCCACCATCTTTTGCATTGCGCACTGTCAGAGTTAAAGACGGGCCCAGCTCGCCACTGGCCTGGGTCAGGCGGATCTGTTGTGGTCGCTGCTCGATGGCTTTTTGGTTTTGTGCCGCCAGCTTGCTGATCTCATCCTCAGCCGAGCGACCGACTGGCACCGTGGATGCCACCACATACAGAGCGGTTGGGTCCTGGTAGGTGATGCGGCTGAAGTACAGGGTGTTGTGGTTGTACATGGCCTGGGCAAAGGACTGTGCCTCACCCGCGTGCGGAAACTGCAGGCACACCACGTTGCCAAAACGGTGTTGCCCATCCCAGCGCTTTTGCTGGCCGACAAAACTGGCCTCCACAAATTTGGTTGAGAGTTGGAACGGCGCCTGGGCCGTGGCCGGACCGGTGCCCAGCGTGGTGGAGGCAACAACAAGGGCAAAAAGGGGAAGCAGTCTCATGGCAAGGCTCTGGGTGTGGCAGCGGCACCATGAGCCGCCGGGTTTTTTTGACAACTCCCCTCAGTTTAGTTTCTGCGCGCTCACTATTTCCGATTTCCCGCCGACACTACCCGCCTTTGGCACAAATCATGCACTACCTCAACCATGGACACGCCTCGCCCACAGCCCCCTGAACACCACACCTTGTTTGACGACACACAAGGCATTTTTACCGGCACCTTGTTTGTGTCACTCGCCTTGTTGATGTTCAACCAGGCCGGGTTGCTGACGGGTGGCACGGCTGGTTTGGCGTTTGTGCTGCACTACGCCACTGGCGTGAGTTTTGGCAAACTGTTTTTTGTGGTGAACCTGCCTTTTTACTGGTTTTCCTGGACCCGCATGGGGCGCGAATTCACCCTCAAGACTTTTCTGGCGATTGCTTTGTTGTCGCTGTTGACCGAGTGGTCACCCCAGGTGTTTGAGATTGGCCAGATTCACCCCTTGTATGCGGCCATTGTGGGTGGGCTGTTGCTGGGCTCGGGCTGCCTGTTTCTGGCGCGCCACCGGGCCAGCCTGGGCGGCGCCACCATCGTGACGCTGTATTTGCAAAAAGCGCACGGCATTCGCGCTGGCAAGGCGCAAATGATTGTTGACTCGGTGGTGGTGCTGCTGGCGCTGCTGGTGGTGACACCACAACGCGTGGCGTATTCAGTGCTGGCGGCGGTGTTGATGAGCCTGTTTTTGTGGGTCAACCACAAGCCGGGGCGTTATTCAGTGACCTGATGCCATGGCCGACTGAGGCAGCACCGCAGCCTCAGCTCCCAGCCAGCCCAACCCGCCCAACCCGCCATGGTGAGTGCTTACTTGCCGTACACGTCAAAACTGAAGTATTTGTCGGCAATTTTTTTGTAGCTGCCGTTGGTATGGATGGCTTTGATGGCAGCATTAACTTGTGCCAACAGCTTGGTGTCGCTCTTGCGCAGACCAATACCTGTCCCATAACCCAGAATCACTGGGTCTTTGAGTTCATAGGGGGCAAACTCAAAGGGTTTGCCTTCGGGCTTGTCCAGAAAGCCCATCTGCATCTCTACCAGGTTGCCAACCAGGGCGTCAACCCGACCCGCAGCAAGGTCCAGGTAGGAGTCTTGGGTGGAGTCGTAGCGGGTCACAGTGGCGCCGGCCTTGGCATAGTATTTGTCAGCAAAATCGGCTTCGGTGGTGCTTTTTTGTACACCAATGCGTTTGCCCGCCAGGGCTTTGGGTGAGCCGTCCAAACCACTGCCGCGTTTGATGATCACTCGGTAGGGAATGTCGGTGATTTTGTCGCTGAAACTGAGGGTCTTGCGTCGCGCATCGGTCACCGTCATGCCCGACATGATCATGTCGAACTTTTTGGCGATCAACGACGGGATGATGCCGTCCCAGGGGGATTCGACAAACACGCAATGGCGTTTCATCTCTGCACACAACGCATTGGCCAGGTCAATTTCAAAACCGACGATTTTGCCGTCGGGACCTTTGTATTCAAACGGCTCGTAGGTGGCATCGGTGCCAATACGCAGCTCGGGAAGTTCGGCCGCCTGGGTGGCCAACGCACAGCTCAGACCTATCAGCACCAGAAATTGACGCAGTTTCATGACATGTTTCCTTGGAAAAGTTCAGCAACAAAGGGGATGGCAGCGCAGAGTGCGTGCCAGGCTGGCTTTTGCAAGAATGCAGCCAATGTTGCCGGGAAACAAGGGCTCTATCCCCAGAGGGGTAGAGTTTCAGACGGCTTGTGGGCCGCTTGGATGCTGCTTGGCTTTAGCTGATGCTTTCGTCACGCACCGCCTGATCTAGGTGGGTGGTGTCGGCCCAGCCCACCAGGGTGAGCCCGTCGGGCGTCCACAGCAGGCGGTTGATGGCGGCGTTGCCCAGTTGCCAGGCGCGTGGGGCTTGCAGGTCTTGCCCGGTGGCAAGCCGGTACAACATGTCCATCACGCCGCCATGTGCCACCAGAACAATCTGGCCACCGATGTGTTGTGCTGCCAGGCGGGTAACCGTGCTCAGCACCCGCTCACGCATCACCACCAGGGACTCCCCACCAGGTGGTGCCCACAGGGGCTCACGCTGGCGCCACTGGCGCGACATGTCGGGCCAGGTGGCTTCAATTTCGGTATAGGTCCGGCCTTCAAATTCGCCAAAACCACGCTCGCGCAGGCCAGGCTCAGGTTGCAGCGGGCAGGCGACCACTTCGGCAATGGCTTGTGCGGTTTGCCATGCACGTGACAGGTCGCTGGCGTAGATGGTGTCGATGGGTTCCTCACTGAGGGCCTGAGCCACCCGTGCGGCCTGCCACAGACCCGCCTCGTTGAGGCCAATGTCTAGCTGGCCCTGAATGCGGTTGTCCACATTCCAGGCAGTTTCACCGTGGCGGATGGCGATGAGGCGAGTGGCTTGCATGGATGGGAATGGGGGTAAATATTGCTATAAAAAAAGAAGCTGGTGGCCCTTTATTTATAAGGTCTACAGGCCAATTCATGATGATTCCAGGCTGGATGCGTCGACCGTGCTTGGGTGAGGTAATTGGGCCATGAGCACCTCAAACTTGTCGGCGCTCAGGCCGGGTGTGCAGAGGTAGCCTTGAAACGACTCGCAGCCCAGGCTGGCCAGGTAGTCGCGCTGGGCTTCGGTTTCCACCCCTTCGGCCACCACCTTGAGTTTGAGCCCGCGTGCCATGCCAATGGTGGCGCTGACGATGGCGCGGTCACCCTCGTCGTCGGGCAGGCCGGTGACAAACGAGCGGTCGATTTTGAGTTTGGAGATCGGAAAACGCTTCAGATAAGCCAGGCTGGAGTAACCGGTGCCAAAGTCATCAATCGACAGCGCCACACCCAGATTGGCCAGTGCATGCAGGCGCCCCAGGGTTTCATTGGCATCCAGGATCAGGATTGACTCGGTGAGCTCCAACTCCAGCAGATGCGGGGCCAAGCCGGCAATCCGGATCACCGCCGCGACCGTCTCGACAAAATCGGGCTGGTGAAACTGCAGCGCTGACACATTGACTGATACCGTGACCGGTGTGCCCTGGTTTTGCCACAAGGTGGCCTGACGTACCGCTTCTTCCAGCACCCAGGTGCCCAGCGTGGTGATGAAGCCCGATTCCTCAGCCAGCGGGATGAACATGCTGGGTGCCACATTGCCCAGTTCGTCGTCGGTCCAGCGCAGTAGCGCCTCGGTGCCCTGCAGGCTGCCGTCAGCCAGTGAAATTTGCGGCTGGTAGTGCAACCGGAACAGGCCCTTGTCCATGGCCTGGCGCATGGCGTGGTCCATCTTCAGGTGCGACAACAAGTCGACATTCATCTGCGGTTGGTAAAACCGGAAGCTGCCCCGGCCACGCGCCTTGACCAAGTACATCGCAGTGTCGGCACACTTGATCAGGTTGTCCAGCGTTTTGCCGTCTTCTGGGAACAGCGCCACGCCGATACTGCAACCGACCGAAAACAACATGTCATCAATCTGGAAGGCCTCGACCATGGCGTCCAGGATGCGTTGCGCCAGCACCTCGGCACCGCGTGCGTCGAGTTCCTGCAAGAAGATCACAAACTCGTCACCGCCCAGGCGGCACAGCGTGTCGGTGTCACGCAGGCAGGTTTTGAGCCGTTGCGCGACCTCGACCAGAGCGCGGTCACCAAAGGTGTGGCCCATCGAGTCGTTGATGTTCTTGAAGCGGTCCAGGTCGATGAAAAACACACCACATTCACCGCCGTTGCGCTCAGCCACGCGCAGTGCAAAACCGGCCCGCTGTGACAACAGCAGCCGGTTGGGCAGGCCGGTCAGGGCGTCGTGGTAGGCCAGCTGTTCGATGCGTTTCTGGGCCGCATGTTCTTCGGTCAAGTCGCGGAAAAAACAGATGCTGTGCGACACCTGGCCGTGGTCGTCACGTAGCAATACCCAGGACACCTGGACGGCGCAGGAGGATAGGTCGGTCTTGCGAATGCAGAGCTGGCCGCGCCAGACCCCTTGTTCCAGCAGCTTGTCATGAACGCCCGAGACCACCTCGGCATGCTGCGGGTCAAAAAAGAAGCTTTCCGGGGTAGCCCCCAGCAGCTTGCCCTGGGCGCATTGCGTCAGGGCCTCACAGGCCGGGTTGACGGCCAGGATCAGCAGATCCGGGCTGGTGATAAAAATCGCCTCCAGGCTGGACTCGAACACCTTGGCTGCCAGCTTGAGCTGGGATTCGGCCAGCAGGTGTTGGGTGATGTCGCGAAACGAAAACACCCGCCCGGTGGGCTGGCCGCGGCTGTATTGCGACTGGGTGACACGCTCCAGCACACGGCCGCTGTTGAGCACCAGGATGTCGGAGGTTTCCAGCAACGGGTTGTCGTTGATCTCTTTCAGGCGCTGCTGGTAATACGGGTCGCTGACCTGGCTGGCCAGATGCGCGTACAGCGCGGCGTCATCGCGGTGCAGCAGCATGGCCTCGGGCACCGACCAGAGTTTGGCAAAGTGCCGGTTGTAGTTGCGGATGCCGCCGTCGAGGTCACTCACCAGAATGCCGTCGGCGGTGGACTCCAGCGTGGCACGTAATTCGGCGACGCGTTTTTCGAGCTCGTTCTCAGTGCTGCGCTGTTGGCGCAGATCGCGGATGCCGACCAGATAGACCGAGCGGTCGGCCTCCGGCCAGACCAGGCTGACGCGGCGCTCCACTGCCACCGCCACACCATCGGCGCCACGCAGCAGGGTTTCCGAATGGATGTTGTCAACGAGTCCGAGCGCCACGTCTTCCCAGAAAAACTGGTCTTCGGGCGCAGCTGCCAGTTCAATCACGGGTTTGCCCACCATCTCATCAAGGCTCAGGCCGAGCAAGTTACAGGCGGCCTGGTTGACCAGCAGGATGCGTAGATCCACCGGATCCACGAGCCAGACCGACTCCAGCAGCCCCTCGATCAGGGGTTTCCAAGAGATACGCTTCATGTTGCCGATCCTTCCAATGGCGTGTCGACGGCTCGCTCGAAAAAGTAGCAGATGCGTTGGCGTGGGGACAGGTAGTCCATGGCAGCGCGCGGCAATGCGTCGGGTTTGAGGCTGCGTTTGATACCCAATTGGGGTGTTGCCTCCAGGTCCAGGATCAGCGCCTCGTGTTTGGGTACACGGGTGTCAAAAACGAAGATGCGTGGTTTAAGTGGGCGGGAGGCATTGACGGACACCACCGTGGCGAAACGCTCGTCGGTCAGTTGCACCACCGAGCCGGGCGGGTACACCCCCATCATGCGGATAAAAGCTCGCAGCACCGCTCCATCAAAACGTGACTGGTACTGGGCAAAAATCAGCGCCAGGGCCTCGTGTGGGGTCACGGCTGCGGCTGGCCGACTCGGGTTGCACAAGCCCTCGTAGCGGTTGACCAGCGCCAGAATCTTGGACAACTGTGACATGGACTCACCCTTGAGCCGTTGGGGAAAGCCGCTGCCATCGACCATTTCGTGGTGCTGGGCGATGGCGAGCAAAGCGCCTGGTGCCAGCCCCATCTGGCTGCCCAGTCGGACCCCGTGCGCCACATGCTCTTGGTACGCCTTGTGCTCGTGGGCTGTAAAACTGTCTTCCAGCCAGCGCACCCGATCAGGTAACTCTGATTTGCCGATGTCATGAAAAAATGCCGCCAGTCCCAGATCGGTCAGATCGGCGGTGCTCAGGCGCAGTTGTTTGCCCAGCAGCAAGGCGAGCACGCTGATGTTGATCGGGTGCAGCGCCAGCTTGTCGCCCATGCCGTCGGACAGCAGGCGGATCGCTGTGTCACCAGCGGCCAGCATGTCGGTGACAAACCCATCGACCATACTGCGGCATTGCGTCATCACTTCCTGGGGGTTGCTGTGCACCTGCTCCAGCGCCTGTTTGTACTGGCGCGCGGTTTGCCCGAAGCGTCGTTCACAGGCGAGCTGATCACGCTCCTGCGCGGCCAGTTGCTGACGTCGTTGCGCTGTCTCCAATTGAAGCAAAGCCTGCTCCCTCGCATCTGGACGGGTGGCTAGCGGGCTAGGTGTAGCCGCGCCTGCTTCGCCGAGTAGGGTGCTTTTGGCCGGGTTGATACGAATTTGTTGCAGACCCAGTGCGCGGATGGTGTCAATCTGCTTTTGTGAGCTGATTCTGAAATGGTTGGTGGGAAACGGGTGCGCCAGCCAGCCAACCTCAAGCTCGATGTACATGCCGGGCTGCAAACGCGCGACATCAATGATTTNTGGCAGGATTTCTTCCATGAACGACGTGTTTTTTAATTGACCCTGATCATACAAACGAAACACAGCACCAATTGGCAGCGGCACGCAGCAAGGCGTGACCGTGTTCACAAGACGTGACGGTGTTTTTCAGCGCGCAATTTCGATATTGACACGGCGCACACCGGTTGGCGGTTCGGGAAAGCCCTGCANNGCTGCATCCAGCATGGCGGGCAACACCGCGTCGCTGTCAGCCCAGGGGCCATCGTTGCTGGCGTGTGACTCAAACACCACCGCCTGGGTGCTGCGCTCGCGTATGACCAGACTCACCTCGCGCCAATAGCTGGTGCGCACATCCAAGCCCGGAAACAGCACACCGTTGCCCACAGATACACCGCCGTTACCCATCATCCAGCCCAGGTTCCACCCCCCCATAGCCGGGCGGTCAAGCACGGCCTGCTGGACACGTTGGCTGGCCGACACTTGCACGCTGTAGCTGGCCGCTTGGTCGTTGCGGACCAGGCCAACCTTGGCCAGCGCGTCGTCTGCCATGGCTTCAAGCTGGTCCTGCGCAGTTGGGTTGCTTTGTTGTGAGGGCAGGCGCTCGAACCGGTAGCTGCTGCCCGCNGGCACGCTGGCCGGTGCAAAGCTGTTGACCTGGCTGTCCACNACCCGCATGCCGCTGCAGCCGGTCAGCAGANTTACTATTAAAAATAGAGCTGGTAGTGCTTTATACATAAGGGCTTGAGGCCAATTTGTTGCTTAACTACTTGGTTGTCATCAGGGGGATGCCCGGCAGCGTTGCCAAGGGAAACTCTTCTTCGTCAAACACTTTATCCCCATTGGCATCGGCCTGACCGGTGACCTGGATATTCTGGAAGTCGTGGCGTTTGCGGTCCATCAGGTGGGATGGCACCACGTTTTGCAAGGCGGTGAACATGGTCTCGGTGCGCCCGGGCCACTGGCGCTCCCACTGGTGCATCATGCGTTTGATCTCCTGGCGTTGCAGGTTTTCCTGGCTGCCACACAGGCTGCACGGGATGATCGGGAACTGGCGGTATTCGGCCCAGGCAATCAGGTCTTTTTCAGCCACATTGGCGAGCGGGCGGATCACGATATGGCCACCGTCGTCGCTGACCAGTTTGGGCGGCATGCCTTTGAGCTTGCCGGCAAAAAACATGTTCAAAAAGAAGGTGTGCAACATGTCGTCGCGGTGGTGGCCTAGTGCGATCTTGGTGATCTTGAGCTCGTCAGCCACACGGTAGAGGATGCCACGGCGCAAACGGCTGCACAGGCTGCACATGGTTTTGCCCTCGGGCACCACTTTTTTGACGATGCTGTAGGTGTCCTGGGTTTCGATGTGGAACTCGATGCCGAGTTTGCTCAGGTAGTCGGGCAGGATGTGTTCCGGGAAACCGGGCTGTTTCTGGTCGAGGTTGACGGCGACGATGTCAAAGTGGATCGGCGCGCGTTGTTGCAGCTTGATCAGGATGTCGAGCAGGCCAAAGCTGTCTTTGCCGCCGCTCACACACACCATGACGCGGTCACCTTCTTCAATCATGTTGAAGTCGATGATGGCTTGGCCGACTTGGCGGCACAGGCGCTTTTCGAGTTTGTGGACCTCGCGCGCGGCGCGTACAGCGGCTTCGTGCTCGCTTTTTTGCGGGGTGGGTGTGGGCGACACAAGCTCGTCGGCCAGGGCCGTGTCGTTGTTGTCGTTGGTGGGTTCGGTCCAGAGAGTTGTCATAAGTTTGTCCTTCACCATTGCCCGGTTTCCATACGAATGGCGACTTCGCAGTCGGCAAAAATCTCCAGCTTGGCAATTTTCACGCGCACACCTTTCACATGGGGTAACTGCATCAGCCGGTTGGCCAACTTGCCGATCAGCGATTCAAGCAGGTTGACGTGTTCGGCCGTGCATTCGTCAATGATGATTTTGCGCACTTTGCGGTAGTCCAGCACATGGGTGATGTCGTCGTCGTGGGGCATCAGGGGCTGCGGCCCGAGGTTGAGTTCAGCATCCACCAGGATCGGTTGCGGGGCGGTTTTTTCAGTTTCGAGGATACCCAGGCTGGCATCAAAACGCAGCCCGGAGAGGGTCAGGGTTTGCAACCCTTGGGTGTAGCTGTTCATGGCAGGTGGGTCGCTTATCAAAGAGAGGGTTTGGCGCGGAAGACTTCGACACCGACCCCGGCGCAGTCCGGGTACACATCGGGCTTGCAGCTGGACAGTCGCACCGCCAACACCTGCGGGTGCGCCAGCAGGCGGGTGGTGAGGTCGTCGCACAGGGTTTCCTGCAGCTGAATGTGCCCGGCTTGCACCCGTTGGTGAATCACTTCGCGGACAAAGTCGTAGTCCACCACTTCGTCTAGTTGGTCGGTTTGTGGCGTGGAGCAGGCATAAGGCACAAATAACTCAACGTTAAAAATCACGCGCTGCAAGCGGCCTTTTTCAAAACCATGGGCGCCGATGTTCATGTCAACAACGTGGTCACGCAAAAACAGTCTGCGGCAGCTCAGCGCCAGCGTGGTCGGGTCGAGGGTGGTCATGCGCGGTCTTTCTGCAAATCCTGCACCACAAACATCACGTCCCGCGGCAACGGCAGCAGGTGCTGGCCGTTGTCCACGGTGAGTGTGACGCCGGTGATGCAGGGGTTGGTGGCCAGAAACAGGCAGCTCTGTGCCACCTGCACCGGGTCAATGGGGCGGCGCAGCAGGTTGATGCGGCTGGCCTGGTCAAAGTTGTTCTGGCTTTGTGGCCCGCTGACAAACATCAGGCCGGGTGCCACACCACACACGCGCAACTGCGGCGCCAGCGCCTGTGCCTGCAGCGCCACCAGCCGCTCCAGAGCCAGTTTGGAGGTGGTGTAGGAAAAGTAGTCGGGGTTGAGGTTGAACACCTTTTGGTCAAGCACATGGATCACGCTGCGTTGACCGCTTGTGTCTGTGGCCGGAATGTTTCGGGCCATAGCCGCCGTCAGCGCCATCGGCGCCAGGAGATTCACTTCGAGCTGCTGGCGTGCGGCATCGATATTGAAGTCTTTGGCGGTGTCGGGCTCAAAGCTGGAGGCGTTGTTGACCAGGCAGTGCAGCGGCCCGGTATGGGCCACGATCTGCTTCATCATCTGCTGGCGCTGGCTCTCATCTGCCAGATCAGCCTGCACCGTGTGGATCAGCAGCCCCTGCTGCGCCAACTCGGCCCGCAGTGACTCGGCGGCGGTACCCGAGTGCTGGTAGTGGCACCAGACATGCCAGCCAGCCTGGGCGAAACAGCGGCCCAGCACCGCGCCAAGCCGCTGGGCCCCCCCGGTGATCAGGACAGTTCTGGCCACTATGCCGCGCTGACCAGATGCTGGCCACCATCCACCACAAGGGTGGTGCCGGTCACTGATTTGTTGTTCAGGGCAAAGGACACTGTGGCAGCCACATCGGCTGCCGTCGACGAGTGGCCCAGCGGCGAGAGTTTGTTGAGGGAGTCGAACTTTTCCGGGCGCAGCAGGTGGCTGGCCAGTGTCAGGCCCGGCGCCACACCGACCACCCGCATACGCGGCGCCAGCTCGATGGCCAGCATGGTGTTGGCGGCTTCCAGCGCGGCTTTGGACAGGGTGTAACTCATGAAGTCCGGGTTCGGGTTCCACAGCTTCTGGTCGAGCAGATTGACGATCACACCGCGGGCTTCATCACCTTGGGTTTGTAAGTGTTCAAACAAGGCATGGCTGAGCAAAATGGCCGCCCCGGCGTTGCTGCGCACATGTTTTTCCAATGCGGCAAAGGTGAAGGTGGCGGCGGTGTCGTGCTCAAAGGTGGAGGCGCTGTTGACCAGCGCGTCGACATGGCCAAATTCTTCGATCACCGTGGGCAGCAGATTGCGTACCGCCGTTTCGCTCGCCAGATTGGCACGAAAAGAGGCGCAAGCCCCCGCCAATCTTTTGCAGTCTGCTACTGTTTTTGCAGCTTCTTCAACCGAGTCGCGGTAGTGCACCGCCACGCGCCAGCCTTCTTTGGCCAAGGTGAGCGCGATTTCGCGACCCAGGCGTTTGGCCGCGCCGGTGATCAGAACCGTGCGTTGGCGGGAGGCTGGGGGCGTGGTGGTGGACATTCGGGGACAATCCGGAGGTGATGACAACAGCCCCAAGTTTAACGAACGCGCTCGCAGCGCACATTGCCCATGGCCTCTCAGAGGCCGGTGGGTGGATCACTTTTGACCACTTCATGAGCCAGGCGTTGTACCAGCCTGGCCTGGGTTACTACGCGCATGGCAGCGCCAAATTTGGCCCCTTGCCTTACACCGTGCTGGACGGTCAGCGCCAGGCGGGCAGCGACTTTGTGACCGCGCCCGAGATGACCCCTCTGTTTGGCTGGACGTTGGCGAACCAGGTGGCGCAGGCGCTGCAGGTGAGCGGCACGAGCGAGGTCTGGGAGTTTGGCGCTGGTTCGGGCGCTTTGGCGTTGCAAGTGCTACAAGCCTTGAAAGAACAGGGCGTGGCGCTATCAAAATACACGATTGTGGATATTTCCGGCAGCCTGCGCGCGCGCCAACAAGCCAAATTGGCGGAGTTCGCTGACGTGGTGTGCTGGGTCGATGCCCTGCCCGACACGATGCAGGGCGTGGTGCTGGGTAACGAGGTGCTCGATGCGATGCCGGTCAAGCTGCTGGCCCGTGTCCAGGGTGTCTGGTTTGAGCGAGGTGTGGCGCTGGGTGCCCCCGCAGCGGATGGCACACCGACCTTCGTCTGGCAGGATCAACCGACCGATTTGCGCCCGCCACTGGACATCCCCGGTGAGCACGATTACCTGACCGAAATCCACCAGCAAGGTGAATCGTTCATCCACACGTTGGGCGACAAACTCACGGCGGGTGCGGTGTTTTTGCTGGACTATGGCTTTCCCGAGGCCGAGTACTACCACCCGCAGCGCCACATGGGCACCCTGATGTGCCACCAGGCGCACCAGACCGACGGCGATCCGCTGGTGGCGGTGGGGCACAAAGACATCACCGCCCACGTCAATTTCACGGGTATCGCGCTGGCAGGCAACCATGCCGGGCTGGACGTGCTGGGTTACTGCAACCAGGCGCGGTTTTTGATGAACTGCGGCCTGTTGACCTACCTGGAAGCGGCCGACCTGCCAACCCGGGTGATGGCGCAAAAACTGATCATGGAGCACGAAATGGGCGAGTTTTTCAAAGTGATCGGTTTTTACAAGGGGGAGCCCTGGGATGCGATGGGGTTTGCCCATGGCGACAAGACGCATACGCTCTGACACCATGTCTCGTCATTTCTTGCACACTTTGTCTGGAGTCCGGCCATGATCCGCTGGCTGATTGTGGTGTTGCTGGCGCTGATTGTGCTCAACGGTTTCACGCCGTGGTTGCAAAAACTCGGCTTCGGGCACCTGCCGGGCGACATCCGTTTCAAGATCTTTGGCAAAGAGATTTTTCTGCCTTTTGCCACCACGATCATTCTGAGTCTGGTGGCGGCCGGTATTTCCAGGGTACTTTGAGTTGAGCAAGGCTTGATTTCTCAGGTTTAGGCGATACATGAGGTGCAGAAAGGCTTCCCCATGACCGACTCACTCCACATCGTTTGCCCTCATTGCCATACCACCAACCGGGTGGCGCGCGCCCAGCTGGGCAGCGCGCCCGACTGTGGCAGTTGCCACAAACCGCTGTTTGAGGCGCATTCCACCGCGTTGGACGAGACCAGTTTCGACAAACACATCAGCCGCAACCAGATTCCGGTGCTGGTCGATTTCTGGGCACCGTGGTGTGGCCCGTGCCGCCAGATGGCGCCGGGTTTCGAGCAGGCAGCCAAGCAACTGGAGCCGCAGGTTCGGGTGACCAAAGTCGATACCGAGGCCAATCAGGCCTTGGGTGCACGCTTCAATATCCGCAGCATTCCGACCTTGGCGCTGTTTGTCGGTGGCCGCGAGGTGGCGCGCCAGGCCGGTGCCATGGGTGCCGCTGACATCGTGCGCTGGACGCAGGCCAATTTGCCGCGCTGATAAAAAGGGATAGCATCATGCTCTTGGCAATCAAGGGCAAAACAGATGACACAAGCGCGTCCCCCCGACAGTGTCCGCACGGTGCGACCGTGGGGCTGGTTTGAGACTGTTTCTGAAGAACCCGGTTTCAAGATCAAACGTATTGGTGTTTTTGCAGGCCAGCAGATCAGCCTGCAAAAACACCGGCACCGCGCCGAACATTGGGTGGTGGTGCAGGGCACAGCACGCGTCACGCTGGATGAGCGGGTGTTTGACCTGAGCATCGGCCAGTCTTGCGACATTGCGCTGGGCCAGGTTCACCGGCTGGCCAATCCAACGGCTGGTCCGGTGGAAATTGTCGAAGTCCAGTTTGGTGACTATCTGGGTGAGGATGACATCATCCGTTTGAGCGATGATTACGGCCGCATCTGATCGTCTTGACTTTTCCTCGTTTTTTGAGAACACACAGCATGAACACGCATCCAGCCAGCCCCACGATCGAGAGTTTTACCTTGCCCGCAGGCAGCGCTCCGGTGGCCTGTGTCGACATTGGCGGCACCAAGGTGGCCGTCCAGATTGTGGATGAGCAGGGTGTGCGTGGCAAAGTGGCCGAGCCCACCGCCACCACCGGCACCAACAACGCGCTGGCACAGCAGATCATCCGGCTGGTCGGGCAAAGTTGTGCCGCTGCGGGTGTGCCGGTGCCAGCCATTGCCCGGGTGGGGGTGTCGTCCTGCGGCCCGTTTGTGTTGAACCAGGGGCTGGTGGAGCTGGCCGCGCCCAACATTTGTGGCGGCCAGGCTGGCCCGGCGCGGGGCCTGCCCAATGACTGGAAAACCGCTTTGCTGGAAGCCCCATTGCGCGCTGCCTTTGCCCATGTTCGGGTTGAAAACGACGGTATCGGTGCGCTGGAGGCCGAGCGACGCTGGGGCGCTTTGCAAGACAACGGTGCACCCATGGCCAACTGCGCCTATGTGACCTGGAGCACCGGCATTGGCACCGGGGTCTGTGTGGATGGCCATGTGTTGCGTGGCAAAAATGGCAACGCTGGTCATGCCGGGCACATTTTTGTCACCGACAACAACAACGCCTTATGTGGCTGCGGCAATGTCGGTGATGTCGAAGGTCTGATTGCCGGCAATGCCCTGGCGCGTCGCTTTGCACCCGAGGGGTATACCAATGCCGCTATTCTTTTTGAAGCAATCTATGCAGGTGATGAAAGGGCTATCGCCATTATTGATGATGTATGTCAGGTGATGGGCCGGATGCTCTACAGCATGATTGCTACGCTGGATCTGGCACGCATCAGCATCGGTGGCAGTGTTTACTGGCACCACCGCAATTACCTCCTGCCGCGCCTGCGTGCGGCGGTGCAAGGCAAATTGCCGCCTCTGACAGACGGTTGTGAGCTGGTCAGTGCAGGCTTGAGTGAGCGCGTGGGTGACTTTGGCGCGCTGGCCCTGGTGGCCTGACGCAGGCAGCTGGTCGGACTGGGCCGACATGCTGGGCGCGCAGTGTGCGCAACAGTGCCAGGTTGACGTTGCCTTCTTCAAACCCATGGCGCAGACTAGCCTCACGTGTGGCCAGCGGCTGGCCAGTCGCTAAGGCGTTGGCGATATCTAGATACGGCCAGTAGGGGCCGCTGTGGCCCAGCAGCGCCGCACGCACACGTTCTGGCAGCAGGATCGGGTGCAGCGCTTGCTGCAGCGGTTCACCCGTCAACAAGTCCATCTGTGACAACAGGCCACACAGTTCCAGTTCCTGCTGCAGTGCACTGGTGGCCCCTGCGTCCAGCAGCTCGGTCATGAAGCGGGCCCGCATCACCATCAGGGTGGCGACAGGCTGCAGATTGATGTCTTTGGCGGCGAGGGGCAGTTGCTCTTGCAGCCAGGTTTTGAGGCGGCCCAGCCCCAACACCATCAGCCCGTGACGCAGCGCCGTGATCTCCCGGTTGAGCCCCAGCCCGGCCGAGTTGGCATAACGCAAAAACCGGTAAACCAGCAGTGGTTCCTGGCTCAGGGCAAGTGCCACATCTTCCATGGCGGCATCGGTCTGGATCAGTCCGATCACGTCCTGCAGCGCTTGCCTGCGGGGTTGGGCACGTGTTTGTCGACAGGCAAACAACACATCTTCGCTGGGCCAGTCCATCAGTCCACTGACACCTGGCTGCTTGAGGAAATAGTCCAACAGTCCGGCGTTGGCCACACCGTCCAGGACAGTGTCCGCCGCAAAATGGCTGGGCTGGTCGGCGGTTGGCGTGTCGACTCTGGACTGGGCACGCTGTTGCCGCAAATGCTGCAACACGTCATCTGCGCTCAGACTGAGCAGGGTTTGCGTAAAGCTGTGGGCGTGGGAGGTTTGGGGGCGTGCGCCAGGCTCGCCATGCCAGACCAGTGACAGCCCGCGTTGCCGAGCGCGCCACACGCGCTGCGCGATGGCCGGGTCTGACAGCAAGGAGTCTGTCACCTCAATCTGGGCCAGAGCCGGTGGCGTGATGTCGAGCAAGTCAGCTAACAAGGCCGCAGAACGGGTGGACAGCGTGAGGCGAGTGTGTTGCTCGGACCATTGGGTGCTCAGACTGGCCAGAAGATGGCTGGTGTTCACAAGACGCCCGTTGTGTGGCATCAGGTTCAGCCACACTTGGTCGGGCTGGCGTCGCGCATTCCACAGCAGCTGGTAACCCAGCGAGACATCATGCAGCACACCCGCAGCCATGGCTCAGCCTTAGTTAATGAAGTTGAACAGCGAGAGTTGCTGCACCTTGGCGTAGGTTTGCAGCGCCGCCTGGTAGCCGGTTTGCTGGTTATTGAAGCTCGAGATGCCTTTAACCATGTCCAGGTCTTCCGCGCGGGAGCGGTCAGCCTCAAGCTGGATACCACGCTCTTCCTGATTGGCGGAGATGCGGTCAGCGCGGTTGAGCAGATCACCTGCTTGACCACGCACCGCTGAGATGCGCTCCATGCCGATGTCGATGTTGCCCAGGGCCTGGCTCACCGCCTGGTCCGCACCATTGTTGTTCGGTGCCTCCCGAATGTTTTTGATGGCATCGTCGAGCACGCTGAACACGCTCGGGCTGGACTCGATGGTGACGATATCGTTGACCTTGGGCGTGCCCTTGATGGTCAAGGACATACCTGGCATGGCCGTCACATCAAAGCTGCCACCTGTGGGAAAACTGACTGTGACATTCGAAAACGGTGCCGGTGCCCCAAGTGGCGTGACCGAAGGGTTTTCCGTGATGCTGTAGGTGGCGGTGGTGGTACCGGGCACGGTGGTCGAATCGACAGCAGTGAACGCCAGGGTGTACTTGGGGTAGGGGACGTTGTTGGGTGGTGCCACGGCTGCCGCGGCCTCGGCGGTGGCAGCAACCGTTGCTGCGTCGGTCACGTTAACGGCGCTGGTGGTCAGGGTTCGGTCTGACGAAATCAGGCCGTCGACCGAATTCGTGACATTGACGTTGAACGCCCGGTCGCGCGCAGGATCATGCATGAATGCGGCATCCCCATCCAGGGTAAAGGGGATGGACACGTCACTGCTGGCAGATTGTCCTGGCAAGCCCTGGAAGTTGTAGTCCGGCGCGCTCTCCTGTGGCCCGACAAACGGCGCCAGGGCGCTGGCCAGTGCCCCAAACAGTGGCTGCCCGTTGGTGTCTTTGGCGTTGGCCAGTGAAAACACCTGGTCACGCAGCCCTTGCAGCTCCACAGCGATGGAGCGGCGCTCGGCGCCGCTGTGGGAGCCGTCACCGGCGGTGACGACCAGTTCGCGAAAACGCTGCAGCACATTGGTCACATCACCCAGTGTGCTTTCTGCTTGGGCAATGGCATTGCGTTGAGATTCCAGTGCCCGCTGGTCAGAGGAAATGCGGGTGATGCGGTTGATGGCACGTTCGGCATTGGCGGCTGCGGTCGGGTCGTCGCTGGCACGCACCACGCGTTTGCCCGAGGTCAGGTTTTCTTGCAGCGCCGACAAGCTGGTTTGCCGATTGGAGACGTTGCGGATGGCGCTGTCGTAGGTGTTGGCTGAGCCAATGCGGCTGTAGTTGGTGCTCATGTTGTGTTCCTGATGTCGCTGGCGTAGAGGCCTTAGTGGCTCATGGTCTGGATCAGGGTGTCAAAAATGTTTTGCGCGATCTGGATGACTTTTGCCGAGGCCTGGTAAGCCTGCTGGTATTGCAGCAGTTTGGAGGCCTCTTCATCCAGATTGACGCCAGACACCGCGGTGCGGTCGGTTTCCAGATTGGCGGCGATGGTGTTAGAGACTTTCTCCGCAAAATTGGCGCTTTGGCTGCGGATGCCAATCTGCGCAATCATGCTGGCGTAACCGTCGGTCAAGGCGGAACCGTCAAACATGGCGGTGTCGCGCAACCCCATCATGGCGGAAGCGTTGCCAGAGTTGAGTGTGTAGTTGATGCCGTTGTTGTGGGCAGTGTCCTTGGCGCCTACCACGGTAAACGTGTCACCCGCTTTGGGAATACCTTGCAAGGTTACCGACCACTGGCTCAAAGGACTGGTTGCTGGCGTAGTGCCTTCGATGGCCTGCCCGGAGGTGTAGCTGAAGGTGGTGGTGTTGGGTGGAACCTCATCACTGCGGGTGTAGCTGTTGGACCCGGTAAAGGTCAGGACCACTGGTGTGGCAGAGGTTTCAACCAGTGGCGGATTGGTTCGCGCAGCCAATGAACTTAACTGCAGGCTGCCGGTGTTGGTGGCACCCATTTTCCCCGCCACCGGGCTGGCAACCGCCAATGAACGTGGCGTAGAAAATTCGGCGCTGATGTTGCTTGCCGCCGTGGTGAAGGGTTTCAACAAAAAGCGGTCACCCGCATTGGCGGCTCCGGTGGCTGAAATGGTTAGACCATCAATGGTGATCGGGACAGATGTGAATGCAGTCATAACACCGTCGGACTTGCGCGTGATGCTGCCGGCTGCTGCACTTGTGAAGGCGACTTCATAGTCGGAGGCTGCAAATTTGGTGACATCGGCAATGCCCAGGGTCAAGCTGGTGCTGGCCGCTTGTGAGGCCGGTTTGAGGATGTTGCCCGAGGTGTTGAGGTCAGTGGGCGTGAACAACTTGCCCCCAGCGTTACCGTCCAGATCCAGCCCCAGCGCGTGTTGTGCATTCATGCCCGTGCTGATAGCCAGGGTCAGCCGACCCAGCAGGTTGCGACCTTCTGCCAGATCGGCGTTCTGAAACTTCAGCAAACCAGGCAGTTCGCCGCCACCGAGCATGTCCTCTTCGAGTGTGGTGGATTGACCGCTGCGGGTGATGGCCAGTTTGCTCTTCAAGGGATCGCCAAATTCATCGGAGACGATGCTGAGGGGCGCCACGTCGGTGCCCAACACCAGGGCTTGGCTGCCACCGATAAAAATCCCCACAGTACCGTCTGAGGCGGGGATGGAGGTGGTTTGGATGTATTTGTTGAGTTCTCGCACCAGTTGGTCACGCCGATCCAGCAAGTCGTTGGGTGGTTGGCCGTTGCCTTGGGCACGGGCAATCTGGTCATTGACCGAAGCGATGCTGTCGGCCAGACCATTAACAGCGGTGACTTTCTGTTTCAGTTCCTGTTGGACGGCTTGTTGCAGGTCGTCCAGCGTGGTGGATGCACTGCGCATGCGTGAAGCGGCTTCATCGACGCGGGTGAGCGCCACGGTGCGGGCTGTCAAATCTGTGGGTGAGCTGGCAACGTCTGAGAACGCATTGAGCATGTCGTTGACCGATGCACCCAGGCCATTGGTTCCTCCGGGGAACAAGGCCTCCAACTGCTTGAGTTTGTCTGCCCGGGCGGTGTCTCCTGAGGCGGTGGCACCCGCCAGAGCCGATTGGCGTGTCAAAAACTCGCTGTAGTTGCGTTCGATGGTGCGTATGTCTACGCCTTTGCCGACGTAGCCGCCACCGGTGAATTGCCCATCCACGGTCTGCAGTACCACGCTCTGGCGCGAATAACCGGGCGTGTTGACGTTCGCAATGTTGTTGCCCGTGGTTTGCAGGACGGTCTGGTTGGCCGTCAGTGCCCGGGTGGAGACATTGAGAATCCCGCTCATGATGTTTGGGCCATCACCTGTGTGCGGGCTTGCAGGCGCTGGGTGGTCTCAATGGCGCGGCTGACCTTGACCGCATAGTTGGGGTCGGTTGCGTAACCGGCTTTTTGCAGGCTGCTGGCGAAGGCATAGGCAGAGTCGGTTTGCTGGCTGGCCTTGGCGTAACGCGGCGACTGGGTGATCAGGCGCGCGTAATCGCGGAATGCTTCATCAGTAGATGCATAGGCGCGGAACTTGGCCACGCGTTTTTCTGGCACACCGTTGACATATTCGGTGGTAGTGACCGTCGCCACCTTGCCTTTCCAGCTCGCTCCGGCCTTGATGCCAAAGAGGTTGTTGGCCGACTGGCCGTTGCGCAGCTTGATTTCGTGTTTGCCCCATCCGGTCTCGTGGCCAGCTTGTCCGACCATGTAGCTGGCGGGAATGCCGGTTTCTTTTTCGATGCGGATCGCTGCCTCGGTGTGGCGCGCCACAAAACCGCTTTGGACGCTGGTTGGTTTGGCGGCGTTGGCGTTGTAGGCCGCCAGTGATGCCGATTTTTGCAGTCCACTCATGGGTGGTGCCGTCAATTTGCCCGCGTCGAGAGGGCCATCGGGCATGGTCACACCCATCTGGCTCATGGGTGGCGCTGTCAATTTGCCGGCGTTGAGGGGACCATCGGGCATGGCCACACCCATCTGGCGCGACAGCTGCGCGGCAATCATGTCGGACAGGCCACCCGGCTGGCCCGACATCTGCACCGCAAATTGTTGGTCCAGCAAGTCGGTGCCCAGGTCGCTACCGGGGTTATCGAGCATGCCGGACTTCATGGTGGCCTCGCGCATGCTCTTGATCAGTTCCCGCATGAACAGCGACTCAAACTGTTTGGCAGTTTCTTTGATCGCCGCCGGGCTGTCCTGGCCGGCCTGCAGTTTGAGTTTGCCCAGCGAGTTGGCGTCGGCTGCCAGCGAATTGGACAACGAATTGGTTTGACCAAGACTCATCAGATCACCTCCAGCTCAGCGTTGAGTGCACCTGCAGCCTTGATCGCCTGCAGAATGGCCAGCAAGTCCTGCGGCGTGGCACCTAGCGAATTGAGCGCCCGCACCACGTCGGCCAGTTGTGGCGCGGCAGGCAGCTGGATCAGCATGCCTGGCTCCTGTTTAATCTGGATGTCGGTTTTTTGGGTGACGGTGGTCTGCCCTTGAGACAGCGCGTTGGGCTGGCTCACACTAGGTGTGCTCGTGATGCTGATCGACAAGTTGCCGTGGGCGATGGCGCAAGCACCCAGACTCACCGCTTGGTTCATCACAATCGAGCCGGTGCGCGCGTTGATCACCACCTTAGCCGATGGCAGTGACGATTCCAATGGCAACTCTTCCAGCTCGGCCATGAAGTTGACGCGTGCGTCTGGATCGGTTGGTGCGTTGACCCGGATGGTGCGACCGTCCAGTGCCCGGGCTGCCCCTATGCCAAAGCGCCGGTTGATGGCCTGCGCCACACTGCGAGCGGTTTGGAAGTCAGACGCCTGAAGCCCCAGGGTGATGCCATTGCTATCCTGTAATGGGGTTGGTACCACCCGTTCGACCTGTCCGCCGTTCGGAATACGTCCGACGCTCAGCTGGTTGATCTGCACCTTGCTGCCGCCCGCAGACGCGCCCGCACCGGCGACCACCAAGCTGCCTTGTGCCACGACATAAGTTTCACCGTCGGCACCCTTGAGCGGGGTTGAGATCAACATGCCACCTCTGAGCGACTTGGCGTTGCCCATGGACGAGACGCTGACATCAATGGTCTGTCCAGGGCGGGCAAAGGCCGGCAGCTCAGCCGTGACCAGCACCGCCGCCACATTTTTCATCTGCAATTTCGACGCGCTGTCTGCAGACAGGGTGATGCCAAGCTGCTGTAGGTAATTGGTGAGGCCTTGAGAGGTGTAGGGCATCTGGGCGGTTTGGTCACCCGTGCCATCCAGCCCGACCACCAGCCCGAAGCCGGTCAACTGGTTGCTGCGCACGCCTTCCACCGCAGCCACCTCTTTGATGCGGGCGGCGTGTGCCGTGCTAAGCAGGCAAGCGGCCAGCAACAAAGCCAGCCCGGCAAGAAACCACACCGCGCGTGAGCGTGTGGCAAAAGTTGGCAGTGAAGTGTTGGCTGTAGCGTGCATTTGGATTACCCCTCGGCACGATTCTGCGCACCTTTAGAACGGCAAAAAGCTGAAAAAGAACCGGGTTAACCCGCCAACTGTTTGGGTTTCGGCTTGCACACCACGGTTGTTGGATGCCATGTTGGTGTTTTTGATGCTGCTTTTGCCAGAGAAGTCGTTGGCCGACTTGGTGCCAACAGGGGTTCGCAGACTGGTCAGATCGACATCTGATATCAGTGTCAACGCGCTGACGCTGGCCGAGCCCGGGCTGGTGCAGTTGGTGGTGGGTTGGCTGACCTAGCTGGTGGTGACTTTTTCAACGATCTGGATCGTGATGCTGCCACCCATCGCCCGAACGTGGGTGTCTTCAAACGCCGCGTGGCAACTGGTTTTCTGGAACAGGCCGCCAGTTGCTCGTGCGGTCCGTTGGTGTAACAAAGGGGATGGGTCGACCCAGGTCGGTGACGGGGACGTCCATCATCTCGGTCATGGGGAAATCAGCACAATCTGCCATCATGACAAGCATAAAGAAGCTGATCAGGCTCAGTATATGTACGGCGATGAAGCTATACTTTTCGGAGCGTCTGAAGAACTTCATGAGACATCTCGTGGCTTAGAGTTGGCCGAGCTTTTGCAACATCTGGTCAGATGTCTGAATGGCCTTGGAGTTCATTTCGTAGGCGCGCTGGGTCTGGATCATGGTGACCAGCTCCTGCACCACATTCACGTTGGAGGTTTCCACAAACCCTTGCATCAGCGCACCCATGCCATCCTGGCCCGGCGTGCCTGTTTGTGGTTGACCCGAAGAGGCACTTTCTGCATACATGTTCCCCCCCAGTGGTGTCAGACCAGACGGGTTGATGAAGCGAGCCAGAGCAATCGTGCCAATGTTCTGCGGTGCGGTGGAGCCCGGAATGGTGGCTGACACGGTGCCATCACCACCGATGCTGATGGCGGTGGCGTTGGCTGGTACGGTGACCCCATTGGCGATGGCTTGCCCGGTGGCGGTGACCAACGCACCCGCCGAGTTCAACTGGAACGATCCATCACGCGTGTAACCGGTGGTGCCATCAGCCATCGTGACCTGAAAAAGGCCGTCACCCTGGATGGCCACATCCAGTTTGTTGCTGCTCTGCTGCATGTTGCCTTGGGCGAACGAGCGGCTGGTGGCCACGGTGCGCACCCCCAGGCCGACTTGCAGACCGGTGGGCAGGGTGGATTGCTCGGTGCTGTTGGCACCCACCTGGCGCAGGTTTTGGTACATCAGGTCTTCAAACACTGCTGTGGCGCGTTTGAAGCCGTTGGTGGACACATTGGCCAGATTGTTGGAAATCACATCCAGCTGCATTTGCTGGGCTTCCATGCCGGTTTTGGAGATCCACAGGGAGTTGATCATGATGGTGTGTCCTGAAAAAAATCAGCCTTGCATGCTGAGCAATTGCGCCGCAGAACGGTCATCTTGCTCGGCGGTTTGCATCAACCGGGTTTGTGCCTCGAACTGGCGGGCGGTCTGGATCATGCCGACCATGGTCTCAATTGCGTTGACGTTGGAGCCCTCGACCACCCCGACTTGTAGTCGGGCGTTGGTATCGTTGGGCATGGGTTCACCCGAGGTGGTACGAAACAAGCCGTCGTCACCGCGTTTGAGCGGATCTTCGGCGTCGGGTGTGGCGAGTTTGATGCGGCCAATGACGGTGGGCTGCGGATCGCCGGTCTTGGCGGTCACGGTGCCATCGCTGCCCAGTGTCAACTCGGCGCCGGGAGGGGCAACGATGGGGGTGCCGGTGTCGTTCAAGATGGTCAGTCCGGTGTTGGTTTTGAGCGTTCCCTCGGAGTCGACCTCCAGGGAACCGTTGCGGGTATAGGCCTCGGTGCCGTCAGATCCCTGCACACCAAACCAGGAGTTGCCAGTGGCCATGGCGTCCAAGTTGCGCCCGGTGTGTTGGGGCGCGCCTGGCAGGTCCAAGAAGCCTGGTGTGACTTCCAGCGCCATCACCCGGGTGGTGGAGCCACTACCGCGCACCGGCACCGAGCGGTAGGTGGACAACTCGGCCCGAAAACCATTGGTGGAGACATTGGCCAGGTTGTTGGACAGCACGGCCTGCCGGTTGGCAGCGGCAGACGCCCCGGTCATGGAGGTGTAAATGAGATGGTCCATGGAGGCTCCTGGTCAGTATCGCAAGTGGCTCAGTTCAATCAACGCAGGTTGACCAGTGTGGACATGATCTGGTCTTGCGTCTTGATGGTTTGTGCGTTGGC
>WSSedL1CaDRAFT_10000332_pt1 | contig 33112 bp, 27 predicted proteins | sample WetSurSL1Cattail_FD_9464 | JGI IMG/M metagenome (IMG submission 9464)
CCCGGATGTGCCGTTTTAGATGCCGTTGAAAAGCACTTTATCAGCACCACGCGCTATCAAAGTTATTTGAGTGTGATGAAGGATTGTCACGAGGGAAAATATCGTTAAGATGCATAAAATTACACGAATTGCTATCAATTTATAGCATAATTCGAGGAAAATACAAAAATATTAAATACATTTGCACAGAAATTTCTGTAATCAAAACTAAAGACTTTAAATTGAAGAAAAATTAAATATCATGGCACAACATCAAATAGACAGATTAGACAAAAAAATTCTTCAACTCATTTCGCAGGATGCCCGTATTCCTTTTTTGGAAGTGGCTCGCGAATGTAATGTCTCCGGAGCAGCTATACACCAACGCATTCAAAAACTTCGGAATACCGGAATTATAAAGGGCTCTGAGTTTGTAATAGATACCTATAAGGTAGGTTTTCAGACTTGCGCCTATATTGGAATTACCTTGAGTGACATTAAAATGTTCAATGCCGTGGTGGATGAGTTGAAAAAGGTGCCCGAAGTTGTAGAATGTCATTATGCCACCGGAAAGTATTCGATGTTTGTAAAAATATATGCAAAAGACAATCGTCATTTGTTGCAAATCATTTTGGAACATCTGACGGTAATCCCGGGAATAGCGCATACCGAAACTTTTCAGATTTCGTTGGACGAAATCTTCCGCCGTCAACTATCTGTTTTCGAAATTGATTCAACAGTTGATATTATTGAAGAAGAATAGCACTTGTTGATTATTATTTCTATTACAATGAAATAAATAAAGCGTCCGGCGAATGTAATCGCCGGACGCTTTATTTTTATTCTATTTTGTAGCCGATATTAGTATCTGTTGTAAGCTGAACGAATATACGAAACAGCTTGCGAATAAATGGGCTTCGTAAATTCAATGAACAAGTCTTGTTGCGAGGGTGGAATTTGTGGTTCGCGATTACACATTCTCTTTTGTTCGTCAGTCAATGCCCGGTCATCGCCTTTAAAATTAGCCCAGCTTGTATGCCATACGTAAGTGCCGGTTAAATCTCTCCGCTTAATTTCACGATTATTCATAGCATCAATAATGCGAAGACTTAAAATGCCGCCGGAGCTAATCTCACGCCGGAAAGAGGTTATTCTGGCCTTTACTGTATTGTAGGAGTTGTAAGTTTTTCCGTTTACTTTAACGGTGCCAACGACTACGCTATCAACTTTTTGATCTGTGGTATTGCTAAACTCGCGTATGTCTCCAACCGAAAAATCTTCGAAATTCAATGCGATATACTGATGAGGATTCTTCATATTCTCTTTCCGCGCATCTTCCTGTGTGTAATAACGTACAAAGCGATTTTGTGTATTCTGGCGGATCTCAGCAATCAGGTTATTGTAAAAGAAATCGGCGGAATATTGAAAATTGGCATTGGTATACGGCTTTTGTACAATGACTCGCAGTGTGGCATAATAACGTGCATCCTGTATTTTGGTCACTACATCTTTGTATCCGGGCACGTACCTGTTCACGTTTTGAAAGTACTGATACGCTACTCTGGCCTGATCCAATGTGCCGGTATTTAATGCTTTCACGCCATATTCGTATGCCTGATCGGCGGCCATTTGTTTAGCTTTGCTCAATTCGCTGACATATTCGGTAGGGTGGGGTATGAGTTCCAATGCTTTTGGGCAATTATATATCTCATTGGCTAATTGATTCAGTCTTTCGTACTGATAAACCAATACGTCGTACTTATCCGGTTGGTTTGCTAATAGTGCATTATCTATTTCCCGTTGAGATGTTTTTTGAGCCAGCGGATATGCACTTACAAGTACCGATTGAGACTTACTGTTTTTAGGGCTCGACCGCAAACGTTCAATCGCTTCAAGACAGGCTTTGTAATAATCGCCATGTTTATACGAAGTGCTGCCGGTGGAGCATGCTATTGCACTAAGCGCTATTGCGCAGAGAAACAAAAACCGGTTGGCTTTTTTCATAATAGTAATTCTTTATAATTATAAATTCTTGGCAAGCCAAGTGGTCAACGATCAATCTTTACATTCGTTCGGGAACGTCTATACCCAATAGTCCCATACCTGTTTTAATAACAGAAGCGATGGTTTCGGAGAGAATAAGTCTGAATTGTTTCAGGCTCGGATTTTCTTCTTTCAGAATACTGAAATCGTGATAGAACTGATTATATTCTTTCACTAATTCATAAATATAATTGGCTATCAGTGCGGGACTAAATTCTTCGCCGGCTTCACTTACTACTGTCGGAAACTCGGTTAGCAGTTGAATCAAATAACTTTCTTTTTCCGAAATTTCAAGATCTTCGTTGTTCATCGAACTGAAGTCGATTCCTGTCTCAGTAGCTTTGCGTAAAACCGATTTGATTCTGGCGTGAGTATATTGAATAAACGGGCCTGTATTTCCATTAAAATCGATTGATTCTTTTGGATTGAAAGTCATATTTTTGCGCGGATCAACTTTCAGTATAAAGTATTTAAGCGATCCTAGCCCAACCATGCGGGCAATGGTTTCAATTTCTTCGGGTGTGCAATTATCCAGTTTACCCAGTTCTTGTGAAGTTTCTCGGGCAGTGTCAATCATTTCGGTCATTAAATCGTCTGCATCAACCACGGTTCCTTCTCGACTTTTCATCTTACCTTCGGGAAGTTCCACCATGCCATACGAAAAGTGAACCAGATTTTTTCCCCATTCAAACCCAAGTTTGTCAAGTAAAATAGAAAGCACCTGAAAATGGTAGTTCTGTTCGTTTCCGACTACGTATACCATTTTGTTGATAGGGTAGTCATCATAGCGCAACTTAGCTGTGCCAATATCCTGAGTCATGTATACAGATGTCCCGTCGGCACGTAACAATAGCTTTTCGTCCAAACCGTCACCGGTTAGGTCGGCCCAAACAGAACCATCTTCGCGACGATAAAAAACGCCTGTTTTTAGTCCTTCTTCAACTTTGCCTTTTCCTTCCAGATAAGTTTCCGATTCGTAATAAATTTTGTCGAAGCTTACACCCATTTGTTGGTAGGTTTTATCGAAACCGGCATATACCCAACCATTCATCATCTCCCAAAGATAACGAACCTCAGGGTCATTGTTTTCCCATGCAAGGAGCATTTTCTGCGCTTCGAGAATAAGAGGAGCCGACTTTTTTGCTTCTTCTTCACTCAATCCTGTTTCAATAAGCTCTTTGATTTCTGCTTTATAGGCTTTGTCGAAGACTACATAATATTTCCCAACTAAATGATCGCCTTTCAGGCCTGAGCTTTCAGGAGTTTCTCCATTTCCGAAGAGCTTCCATGCAAGCATGGATTTGCAAATATGAATGCCACGATCGTTTACAATATTGGTTTTAATGACTTTCCAACCGTTTGCTTTTTGAATTTCGGCAATACTATGACCAAGTAAATTGTTTCGTACATGCCCCAGATGGAGTGGCTTATTTGTGTTTGGTGACGAATATTCTATCATCATTAGTTCGGAATCATCAGTTGCCGGTTTGATTCCGAAAGCTTTCTCTTTATGAATTTTATTCAAGGTGCCAAGCCAATAACTTTTGCTAATGCTCAGATTCAAGAATCCTTTTATGACATTGTATTTAGAAACAACCGAATTCTTTTGTATCAGAAATTCGCCTATTTCAGTTCCTGTCTGCTCCGGCGATTTGCGTGCGGCTTTTACGAAAGGGAAAATAACAACGGTGAGGTCTCCTTCGAATTCTTTTTTAGTTTTTTGAAGTTGTATTTGATTTACTTCGGTTTCTAATCCATAAAGAGTTTTTATGGCATCGGCAACCACAGTTCCAAGAATAGTTTCTAAATTCATAAATTGATTGTTATTTTTGTTCGGAATGCAAAGGTACAAAAATTAGTGACAACTATAAATAGTTCGTTTGTTGGGCAAATAAGTAGTCGGAATTAAAAGTCTTTTTAGAACGCAAATGACGCAAAATGCGCAAATTAACGCAATCTTATTGAATTGAAGTTCAGCAAATCATATTTAACATTACAAATCTTATTTGCGAAAATTTGTGGTGTTTGCGTTATTTGCGTGCTTTTGATACCCCCCCCTTATTTTACAGTAAGAAATGCAACATTATACTCTTCCGCTTGCTTTTATCCACAAAAATCCCCGTTTTTATCAATTTGACAATGAATTTATGTTCAATTTGATAAAAATCGGTTGCTGCTATTTGAATAATTTTGCTTCGTCTTTTTCAATCGGATCTACTCATTCATGCAAGCGAGCTAAGAAAAGGAAAATGGTAGCTACGATTTTTAAAATTCAGGGTCATTTTTCTGAAATCTTAGCTACGATTTGGCAAAAGTGATATAAGCTTTGATCTGAATGATATAAGCTTTGGTATGTCTTGGCTAAGAGAAACAAGTGATGATGCAAGACGGAGCTTGTCTTAGCTAAAGTATAATAGAAGTAGATAAGATTTGCTCTGACTGATATAAGAGAGATCGTGTATGATGTCAAATGAAGAAAAACTTAGCTACGATTTGAAATGAATGAGTTATTCCAGCCAGTTCTTAGCTAAGAACCGGGTGGAATGATGCAAGACGAATTTTGTCTTAGCTAAGATGCAGTGAAAATGGTCTAAAACCAAGTCCAACTTAGCTAAGACGCCACGGAAATGATATAAGAATTGATTCATCTTGGCTAAGAATTGGTCGGGATGACATAAGATGGATCTCATTTTAGCTAAGATGCAGCTAAATTGAGATACAAAAATGAAAATGTTAGCTAAGATCTCCGAAAAATGACCCAAAACAAATAAAAACAATTTATGAATTATTAAAATTTTAAACGTTATGGCTAAAGTAAAATTAGAATTAAGTAAGAAAAGCATTGCTGAAAAAGTAGTATTAGGAAACAAAGTGGATTCAAATATGACTGGAAATGTTTATTTTAAAACCCCCAATCCGCCTCTGGAAACCCTGAAGACAGCAATTATTAATATGACGGCAGCTTCCGATGATGTGGAGGCAGCTCGTAAAACAGTTCAGCTAAAGTTGAGTATTCTTTATCAGCAGGAAAATATTTTTGACGGGGTGATGACTCAGTTGGGATCTTATGTAGGCAATGTGAGTAATGGTGACGAAGCCATCATACTCAGCTCTGGTATGGATGTACAGAAGGACAAAAGTCCTACCACTCTTCCGGATAAGATCACTTCGGTAAATGCTACATCGGGTGACAATGCCGGTGAAATAGATCTATTCTGGGATAAATCCTATAATGCCAAAAGTTATGTGGTAGAAATAGCTGTTAATGGAACGGTGCTGGAATGGAAACAATCACAGATAACCACCAAGTCGAAAGCAGAACTCACCGGACTACTTACCGGAACAGCTTACCAACTACGGGTAGCAGCTGTTGGAGCGGCAGGGCAGGGCCCGTGGAGCGATCCGGTATTGAAGGTAGCACCCTGAAAATAATTATCCGATTCAATGTCGTTTAGTTAGGCACACGGAATACACAGATTTCACAGAACATTAAAGTTGATTTGAATAAAAGTTGTCTTGACTTTTTTTATAATGTCGCACCTACGGAGCTATTGTCTCATTAAAATTGATATTTCTACCATAATGTAGCATTTAACGATTCTCTGAAGGATGTGACATTATTTAATTCCGATTACTTAAGGTGCCTTAAATCAAAAAACGCCTGCTCTCCGACAAGGAGAACAGGCGTTATGAGGTAGAACCAAATTAGAAATCAAAAAAACTTATAACCCAATGAAATAACAAAGGTATTTGCCGGAATGTCATCAATGATTTTACTGTCTAATTTTGTTTGGTACATGTCCTTAATTAAATTATACCGTGCATCTAATGTAAACATTAAAATATCGACTCCAATACCAGCCTCCAAACCTAGCTGGGCAGCTTTAATGTCTTTGCTTAGTTGGTCGGCTGTAATTGAACCACCAGCAGCCAGTACATTGTAATCAAGTGACGATCCGGCATTGAAACATAATTTTGGACCAGCAAATGCACGAAGGTTGATCAATTTAAGATCGAGTAATTTATAACCCAATAATAATGGAACTTCCAACGTACTTATCGTTACTCGTTTGTCCAGTTGAACATCATTGTTCTGTGCATCCTGAAGAGTCATTGTGTAATCTTTTTTTCCCATGTTATATAAAAACTCGGGTTGAAAGTAGATTTTTTTAAACCCAAAACGGGCAAATACACCAGCCTGAAATCCATTGGATAGATCGGATTTTACGGAATTCAGATTGTAATCACCTGTCGAGAGAGAATGTGAATTGTTTAGACTGAGAGAGGAATTAAATCCGGCTTTGACACCAAAATTGAGCTGAGCATAAGTGATGGAAACAGAGAGCAGCATTACTGATGCGATAATAAACTTTTTCATACATTTGTTATTTTAGAATTTAGAATATAAACAATAATGATTGTTTAGAGAAAACGTTGATTTATGCGATTTGTTATTTGAATTAAGCATTAATAAGTAACCCACATCGGGTTGTGAATCTTTATTTTCACCGGATTGAAATTTAAATCTTCTTTATTTGGTAGTTGCAACACGTATTCTTTGCCTGTCGGATTGGTTAGTTTTCGGTCGCGTAACCAGATATTAAAATCTTTTAGTTGCGCATAACTGATTCCATATTGTGATGCAAATTTGGTCCAATCGGGCACAGCGCCTTTAATTTTCACATTCGTGGTTCCTATGGTGTGGTAAAATTCATCATGTCCGATTGTATATCCGAAGGCTTTCGGATTTTCAAGAAATTGCTTCATGGCCAGAATCCTGAAAACATAGCGACTGCTCTCCGATGTTAGTAAGAGATCGAAAGAATCTTCCACTTGTTGGTTCTCTTTTTCTTGCGAAATCCGACCCATGCCGGCGTTGTATGATGTTGCTACTGTTGCCCAGTTTTTATATTTAGCAAAGGCACTTTTCAAATATTTACAAGCGGCAATAGTCGATTTTTCAATGTGGTAACGTTCGTCAATTTCGTCGTTCACTTCCAGTCCGAATTGCTGAGCAGTTTTGGGCATCAGTTGCCATATCCCGGCCGCATGTGCCCCTGATACAGCGCGTGGATCTAAATTACTTTCAATTACTGCCAGATATTTAAAATCATCAGGCACTCCGTTTTCTTTTAATATGGGTTCAATGATTGGAAAATATCGATTGGCGCGTTTGATTACCATAAAACTTACGGAGTGATTATAAGCAATAATAATCTGTTCACGATCGAAACGCTCGTGCATGTCATAGCGTTCCAGCGAAATAACCTGACCGGCAAAACTTATTTTCTCAGGGATCGGAAAACTGGAAACAGGTTCGACACTGAAAGTTGATTGGTAAAAACAGCTCAATAAAAGAAATAACATCCAAGACTTCATCTTCATAGTTTTAATAATTAATTTTGAAATTTGACTGATTTATGAGCATAAACGCAATTATAAAGAAGAAATATTGTTTGAAAAACTAAAAAATGCAAACTAAGAGAGTAGTTTCTGATAAGTCGAAGTTAAGTTTATCTATCTTTGTACCCATTTTCAATATAATATTTGTTTTCTCAATAATTGAACCAGAATTAGATTAAATATATGAAAAGAGCTATTTTCCCCGGAACTTTCGATCCATTCACTATCGGACACTATAGCATTGTGCAACGAGGATTGTCCTTCTTTGACGAAATTGTGGTGGGTATAGGTTTAAATCAGGCTAAGAAAACGCTTTTCTCGGTAGAAAAGCGTCTGGAGATTATTCATCAGGCTTTTAAAGATGAACCCAGGGTAAAGGTTGCTTCGTATGATAGTTTGACGGTAGATTTTGCATTGTCTGTCGATGCCGATTTTGTACTTCGGGGGCTTCGTTCTGTTGGAGATTTTGAGTATGAACGAACTATTGCCGATGCCAACCGGAAACTGACAGGTATAGAAACTGTTATTCTATTGACCGAGTCAGAATACTCGTTTATTTCGTCCACTGTAACCCGCGATTTGATTGCATTTGGGAAGGACATCTCAGCATTTCTTCCTCCTAATGTGGAAATTTGAGGAACACGGAATTTTAAATTAAAGACTATCAAAACAACTTTTTATGAAGAAAATATTCCAACTATCTATCTTTATTTTTTGCTTAAGTTCTGCTGTTTATGGAGCTGATAAACCTGATGAACGTACATTCAGGATTAGCAAAAACCTTACTATTTTCAATTCTTTATTTCGCGATCTCGACTTATTTTACGTTGATACATTGAATTATGATAAAATGATCAAGTCGACGATCGATAATATGCTTGATAAGCTTGATCCGTACACCGTTTACATGCCGGAAGAAGAAACAGACGACCTGACTTTTATGACTACGGGAGAATATGCCGGAATCGGAGCGGTGATTATGAAAAAAGATAAGGATATATGTATTTCAGAACCTTATGAAGGAATGCCTGCACAACGAAATGGAATTCGGGCTGGTGATATTATTTTAGAGGTTGATGGTAAAAGTATCAAAGGTTTGGCAGTTAATGATGTGAGTGCTTTGCTGAAAGGGACTCCAAGCACTACGATAAAACTAAAACTAAAACGTCCGGGTGAAAAGAAACCTCTTGATATTTCGTTTGTCCGTGAAAAAATTCAGGTTAATCCGGTGGCATATTCGTCGGTGATTGGAGATAAAATTGGGTATGTATTGCTAAGCGAGTTTACCGATCGGGCAGGGCTTGAACTGAAAAAAGCAATATCGGAAATGGTCAAACAACATCAAATAGAATCGTTAGTATTGGACATTCGGAATAATGGTGGTGGATTAATTGATGAAGCAGTCAAAATTGTAGGCTACTTTGTTCCCAAAGGCACTGATGTAGTTACAACAAAAGGAAAGAATAAAGAAGCTGACAGAACTTATAAAACCCCTTTGGATCCCATTTTTCCTCAAATGAAATTGGTAGTATTGGCAAATCGTTCATCAGCATCAGCCTCCGAAATATTGGCCGGTTCAATTCAGGATCTTGACAGAGGGGTTATTGTTGGGGAACGAACTTTTGGAAAAGGGCTCGTGCAGAATATTCGTCCGATAAGTTATGGCGGGCATTTAAAAGTTACTACTGCTAAATATTACATTCCAAGTGGGCGCTGTATTCAAGCTATCGATTATAGTCACCGAAATGATGATGGAAGCGTAGGTCATATTCCAGATAGTTTAACTTCAGAGTTCAAAACAAAAAACGGACGTAAGGTTCGTGATGGTGGTGGAATAGTTCCCGATACACTTACTAAATATGAGCGCAAACTGAATATTGCCTATTATATTTTTGCTCAAAATCTATATTTTGATTATGCTACGCAGTACGTGCAAAATCATCCTAAAATTGCAAGCCCTGCAGAATTTAGTTTGTCTGATGCTGACTTTAAATTGTTTTCCGATTATTTGATTGAGAGAAGATTTACATATACTACTCAAACAGAAAAATATTACAAGGAATTGTTTGATATGGCTAAGTATGAGGGGCTGGATAAGTCAGCTAGTAATGAGTTTACAGCTTTAAAGGCCAAATTAATGCCTGATGTTACAAAAAGTATTGTGGAAAATAAAGCTGAAATTTCCGAATTGCTTAGTCTTGAAATTATTAAACGTTACTATTATCAAAGAGGTCAAATACAGTATTCAATGCGAACGGATAAGGACTTGAAAGTTGCTGTTGAATTATTAAAACCTGAGGGCGATTATTTGAAGATACTTGCAAAATAAAATCAGGTAAAGATTGTACCTGTTTTAGAAATAAATGTGAGTCTTACTCTCGTTAAATAGTTTTGCTAATATGTCGTCATTATTGGTTGTATTACTAAGGTGTCGTTAGTAACACTACTAAGGCATCGTTAGTAGTACTACTAAGACATCATTAGTAACACTACTAATACATCGTTAGCAGGAGACTGGCACGAGGTTATCTCCCCAGAATTATCGATATCCTCAGAGTGTCCAATTATAAAGCTTGATTTCTGGCTAGTGGATAAGCAAGTTTGTGCCGAGGCTTTATCTGGTCGTATGTGCTCGCGGCTTGAAGTATTGTGTAAAATAGATTTCCATATTGAAATAGAGCTAAATTTCCAACCCGTAATTTTAATGGGGTTTTTAAAATCTAATCAAAAGGTTTTGTGTTGAAAAAATGATAAATTTCAATATGAAACCTTTCTTTTGTGCAGAGAAATTTATATTTTTGCGTTCTAAATGGAAAAATTAAGGTAATATTATGAATGGAAACATCGTAGGCGATAAGATCAGTACGTTGTGTATTGATAAAAGAATTTCAAAGGAAGAATTGGCTGAACGTTCAGGTTTGACCACTGGCCAGATTGAGTTAATTCAAAATAGTGATACTGTTCCTTCATTGTCTCCTCTGATTAAAATAGCCAGAGCATTAGGTGTTCGCTTAGGAACTTTTTTGGATGATAGTGACGAATTAGGCCCTGTGATTCATAGGCAGAGTAGAGTTGAACGAGCGGCTACTTTTTCCAGTCAACTTTCCATTGCAAACTCTCACCTTGATTTTTTCTCACTAGCCGGTAATAAAACTGGTCGTCACATGGAACCTTTTGTGATTGATATTAAACCTGCGTCTACTCACGTGCCTATTTTGTCATCGCACGAAGGTGAGGAATTTATTTTTGTTGTCCGGGGAGTTGTGAAAATCAATTACGGAAAAGAAACTCACATTCTTCAAACGGGCGATAGTATTTATTATGATTCTATTGTAGATCATCTTGTAAGTGCCGCTGACGAAACCCCGGCTCAAATTGTGGCAGTGGTTTATACTCCCATATAATTCTGTATTATATTGCATTTAATCTCGAGATTTGAGAATTTATCATTTTGTAAATAATTATCTTATCCGTATAATTCAATCATAAAGCAGTGGAAATCTAAAGAATGAAATTATTTGATAGAACATTAGGTGACTGGCTTGAATATTGGGCTGCCGAAACTCCGGAGCATGAATACATAGTTTATTCTGATCGGAACTTACGTTTCACATGGTCAGCGTTCAATAAACGGGTGGATAATATGGCTAAAGGATTGCTATCTATTGGAGTTACAAAAAAATCTCATGTCGGAATATGGGCTCAGAATGTTCCTGACTGGTTGACTTTCTTATACGCATGTGCAAAATTAGGAGCTGTAGCTGTGACTGTAAATACTAATTATAAAGATCATGAGCTGGCTTTTGTGTTGGAAAATTCTGATATGCATACAATTTGTATAACCGATGGTGCTTCGGGAAGCGATTATGTTGAAATGATGTATGCATTGGTACCCGAATTACGAACATTACAACGAGGACATTTAAAGAGTGAGCGTTTTCCTGAACTCAAAAACGTGGTATACATAGGACAAGAAAAGCATAGAGGGATGTATAACACCGCTGAAATGCTGTTGTTGGGTAGTTATCAAAATGATGCTGATTTTCAGAAAATAAAAAAGACGGTTAACTGTCATGACGTTGTAAACATGCAGTACACTTCGGGAACGACCGGTTTCCCAAAAGGTGTCATGCTGTCTCATCATAATATAGCCAATAACGGTTACCTTACAGGTGAGCACATGAAATTTACACAAACAGATAAACTATGTATTTGTGTACCACTATTTCATTGCTTTGGCGTTGTATTAGCTACAATGAATTGCCTGACTCATGGTTGCACCCAGGTTATGGTGGAAAAATTTGATCCGTTGATTACGCTTGGATCTATACACAAAGAACGTTGTACGGCTGTTTATGGAGTCCCCACCATGTTTATTGCCGAGCTGCATCATCCGATGTTCGATCTTTTCGATGTTAGTTCTTTAAGAACCGGAATTATGGCCGGAGCGTTGTGTCCCATTGAATTAATGCGGCAAGTGAGCGAAAAAATGTTTATGACTATTACCAGTGTTTATGGGCTTACGGAAACATCGCCGGGGATGACACAAACTCGGTTAGAAGACTCGTTTGAAACTCGTTGTACTACAGTAGGACGTGATTACGAATTCACCGAAGTGGCTGTTATTAATCCTGAAACTGGTGAAATATGTCAGGACGGGGTGCAGGGTGAAATGTGCTGCCGAGGTTATAATGTGATGAAAGGTTATTATAAGAATCCACAAGCAACATCTGATGTGATTGATAAAAACGGATATTTGCATTCCGGCGATTTAGGTGTGAAAGACCCTGATGGCAATTATCGCATTACAGGGCGAATAAAGGATATGATAATTCGTGGTGGTGAAAATATTTCCCCCCGGGAAATAGAAGAATTCCTATATCACATGCCGGAAGTTAAAGATGCTCAGATTGTCGCTATTACCTCGCCCCGTTATGGCGAAGATGTAGCTGCATTTATTATTGTCCACGATGGCTTTAATTTGACACCAGAGGATGTTCGTGATTTTTGCAAAGATAAGATTGCTCGATATAAAGTCCCTCGGTATGTATTTTTTGTATCTGAATACCCATTGACTGGAAGTGGAAAGATTCAAAAATTTAGATTGCGTGAAATGGCTCTTGAAATGTGTAAAGAACAGGGGGTGGAGATTGTTTAAACTCTTTTGAAATTAATAAATTTGAATGAATATTATTTTGGAGTTAATAATGTCGATTAATTTTTCTAATTTTGTAGCACTATGAGGCGATTTCGATTATTGTATAAATATGTAATTCATTTTTTGTCTGCTAGAAATACAAATGGTTTTGGAATCCATTCTCCTTTTGTTTTCCATTTTGCAAATTATGTATTAAGAAATAAAGGAGTTTACTATCCGTTTGCTAAGGTGGAGTTGATTCGCTCGGAACTAAAAAGAGATAAGAGATTAATTGATATAAAGGATTTTGGAACAGGTACTGATCGAAAAAGACGGGTTGCTGATATTGCAACTAAGTCGTTGAAATCTTCAAAGTATGGTCAGTTGCTTTTTAGAATGGTAAATTATTTTAATCCTGAATGTGTTTTGGAATTTGGAACTTCGTTGGGTATAACAACTTCGTACTTAGCATTTCCATCAACAAAAATTCATTGCATCAGTTTAGAAGGCTGTCCGCAAACGGCAAAAATAGCAATTGAGAATTTTAATAAAATTGGCCTTAAGAATATCAATGTTGTTGTTGGAAACATTAATGACACATTAGTTCAGGTGTTGAGTGAAATTGATAAATTGGACTTTGTGTTTTTTGATGCTAATCATCGTTCTGAATTTGTACTGAACTACTTTGAGCAATGTTTGCCTAAAGTGAATGATAATTCCGTAATGGTGTTCGATGATATTTACTGGTCGAAAGATATGGAAAATGCGTGGGCTAAAATCAAACAGCATTCGAAGGTCATGTCGACAATAGATTTATTCCAAATAGGAATCGTGTTTTTTAATCCGGATTTAAACAAAAAGCATTATAAAATGCGTTATTGATTGCGTTCCATTTTGGAAAGACAAATGTTGTTCCGATAATAATTGAATAATATGAAACTATATACAAAAACTGGAGATAATGGGGAAACTGGTTTGATTGGAGGTACCAGAGTTCCTAAAAATGATGTAAGGATTGAAGCTTATGGTACAATTGATGAGCTAAATTCTTTTATTGGTTTGTTGACGACGTATCAAATCCCCGAAATTGATCTGCTTTTTTTGAGAACTATTCAAAATAATTTATTCTCTATCGGTTCTTATTTGGCTACTGATACCACAAAAGTGGGCTTACATCAGGTTTCAATTTTGAAAAGTGAGAGTATTTCTTTAATTGAAAATGAAATTGATAGATTAGATGCTTCTTTGCCGGTTCTTAGCTCATTTATATTGCCAGGTGGCTCACAAACAGGAGCTTTTAGTCATATTTGCCGAACAATTTCGAGAAGGGCTGAACGTCGGCTTTTTGATGTGAACGAATTTTATATACTTGATAACCAAATATCTATTTATGTCAATAGGCTTTCCGACTATTTCTTTGCGCTTTCCAGGTATTTGACACTTGCGGAAGGGGCGGAAGAAATTTGTTGGAAAACGCATGATTAATAAAAAAAATTCCTATTTTTGCACAAAAATAGAAAGAAATACGCTAAACTTATTCACATAAAAAATTGAGCTGATTATGTATTGGACTTTGGAATTAGCTTCTAAAATTGAGGATGCGCCTTGGCCGGCCACTAAAGACGAGTTGATTGATTATGCAATGCGGTCTGGATCGCCATTGGAAGTTATCGAAAATTTGCAAGAAATAGAGGATGAAGGTGAAATTTATGAATGTATAGAAGACATTTGGCCTGATTATCCGAGTAAAGAAGACTTCTTTTTCAACGAAGAAGAATATTGATAAAAGATTTTATTCTTTGATCAATATAATTAGATTTGGTCTTAAATTTAAAAAAACACCTCATTTAGACTAAAATTAGTTAAGATAAACAATTTTCTAAATGATTTTAAGTTTGATTGTATAGATTAAAAATTGAGTTGGTGTGTGCATGACTTGTGATAGACAAAATTATCGGAGATTTATATGAAAAAAATAGTTTTAAGTCTTTTGTTGATAGTTATTAGCATGAGTCAGGTTTTCTCGCAGTTCGATGCGCAATTGAGCCAGTATATGTTTCATAATGTTTCTTTTAACCCTGCAGCAGTGGGTGAAGATAATTTGATTCAAATTACAGGTCAACATCGCATTCAATGGGTTGGAATGCCAAATGCACCGGTAACAACTGTTTTTAGTATAAACTCACCATTGAAAATTGGAAATACATTACAGGGTATTGGAATTAAATTTTTGAATGATAAGGTTGGTCAGTTTTCCAACCAAAGTGTTTATTTGCAGTATGCATTCAAAAAGAAACTAGGTGTTGGGGTGTTAAGTCTTGGTGTTGATTTAGGTTTTATAAGCTTAGGTTTTCATGGAGATAGTGTCCGAATTCCAAGCAGTGATTATCATGATATTTCTGATCCTACGATCCCATCAAGTAGTGTTGTGGGTATGAGTTTTGATATGAACTTAGGTGCATTCTATTCGACTCCAAGATTTTATGCTGGAATATCGTATTCGCATCTGAACAGTCCCAAAATTACTTGGGGTCAGAGTTCTGTTTTCAGACTAACAGGTTCCCTGTATTTGACAGGAGGGTATAACTGGGTTTTACCTAATGAAAAATATGTGTTTAAACCCAGTGCATTGATAAAAACTGATATGAGTTCGTATCAATACGATTTGACAGGGAGAATAGAGTACAATAATAAGTACTGGGGAGGACTTTCTTACCGATTTCAGGATGCTGTAATCTTTTTGGCAGGGATAAATATAGCCGGAGGTTTATCAATTGGTTATTCGTATGATCTTCCCACATCTCAAATCATTACATCGAGTTCTGGTTCCCATGAAATTGTAATGAGATATAGTTTTGCATATATATTTGAAAAATCAAATAGTAAATATAAAAGTATTAGAATATTATAAAATAATGTTTTCCTGAAGAGAGCATAAATCAAATATCAGAGTTTTTATTTCAAAAAAAATAAATCGTACAAGAATGAAAAGAAATCTGCCAATTATCGTACTGACTTTACTGTTAGTCGCTTGCAATAAACCTGCAGGTGAGGTGACAGGGCTTGGAACCAAAGGCTCGTTTGTTGAAGCACAACCTTATGGAATGGTGTTCATTAAGAGAGGATCATTTATGATGGGAACAAATGACCAGTCTGCTATCGGGGCAGTAAATGAAAAGTCCATAAATGTAACAGTGGATGCTTTTTGGATGGATGAAACAGAAATAACAAATGATAAGTATAAACAATTTGTATATTATGTTCGGGATTCAATCGCTTTACGTTCTCTTGTACTTGCAGGTAAGGATGAGTTTCGGATGAAAACAAAAAATCAGACAGATGATGATGCTAGTCCTGAAACTGCTCGCTTAAACTGGAAAGTTAAAATTCCATGGAATTCTAAAGATGAAGAAGTAAGAACCATTTTGGGTGCTTTATATTATAACAATGATAATGGCTTAACTGCAAAGAGACAAATTGATCCCGGAAAATTACAGTATAAATATGAGTGGATTAATTATGATCAAGCGGCTTTACCAGGGAATAAGTATAATGTGAACACAGGTGCTTATCCGGCTTCAGCAAAAGCACGTGTTGATACTTCTTATGTTGAAAATGGTGTGATTATCAATAAAACTATTGAAAGAAAACTCACTACAAGAAGAGATTTAATTTCTACCCGTATTGTAAATGTGTATCCGGATACAATTATGTGGCTGCGCGATTTTCAATATTCATATAATGACCCTAAAATGCGCATGTATTTTTCGCATCCGGGATTTGCTAATTATCCTGTAGTAGGCGTTACTTGGGAGCAAGCGCAAGCTTTTTGCCAATGGAGGACTAGACTATTTAATAACGTAAATAAAATTGGAGGACAAGATTATCGTCTGCCTACAGAAGCAGAGTGGGAATATGCTGCTCGTGGAGGTCGCAAAATGGCTTTGTACCCTTGGGGTGGAAATTATGTTCGTGACAAAAAAGGGTGTTTCTTGGCAAACTTTAAACCAATGAGAGGTAGTTATACCGATGATATGGGAGCTACAACAATGAGAGTTGCATCATACCCTCCGAATAATTTTGGGCTATATGACATGGCTGGGAATGTTTCCGAATGGACTTCTTCTGCGTACGATGTTTCAAGTACTTTGGTGGTATCTGACATGAATCCAAGTTTTCAATACAATGCGAAAAACAGTGATCCGGATGTATTAAAACGGAAAGTGGTTAAAGGAGGTTCGTGGAAAGATATTGCTTATTATTTACAATGTGGTGTTAGAACTTACGAATACCAAAATGAAAGTCGTCCATATATAGGATTCCGTTGCGTTCGGTCATACAATGGTGAATAATTGATTAATTTGTCTTAAAAATATTGTATATGTCAGATAATGAATCGAAGTTTGATTTATGGTGGAATTCACCTCAGGTAAAACAAAAGGTCGGTGCGGCTTATAGTTTAGGTGCTTCAGTGGTAATTATTGGAGCTATGTTTAAAATTTTGCATTTACCTGGTGCGGGAACAATGCTTGGGGTAGGTATGACTGTGGAGGCTTTCTTGTTTGCTTTGGGAATCTTTGATAAACCTCATAAAGATTACGAATGGGATAAGGTGTATGACTTCGATGGCGATGGAGTTAAACGGGTAGAATCTAATGAATCTCAAAATGTAAATGTCGGAATGGTTGCAGCAGCTGCTGGTTCTTCAAGAGTGGTCGGGCTTAATTATTCGGAGACTATTAATGATGATGATGTAAAAAAATTATCGGAAGGTATTAGAAATCTGACAGCGACAGCTCAACAATTTTCCAGTTTAGCCGATGCAGTTGGTTCCACTGATGAATTTGTGAAGAGTATTGATGGGGCAACGGAGGCTACGGCTAAATTTATCACAAGTCAGGAATCTTTAAATGTTGCGACAGGTTCATTGTCTACATCATACCAGTCTATATCAGATGGCATGGAAATAGTTGAAAAGGAGACAAAAGCATATGCCGGTAAGGTTGAAAGTATAAACAAAAGCTTATCATCGATAAACTCGATATATGAAATTCAACTTAGAAACATTCAGGCTCAATCTGAAGGTTTGACTGAACAAACAGAACTTATACAAACAGTAAGTGAAGAGTTGAATTCTATAACTAAGGATGTTCAGAAAATGAAGACAGCAACTTCTGTTGCTGCAGAAGAAACAGAAAGGTTCAAAGCGGGTACAACTAAACTAACCGTGCAAATTACTGAGTTAAATCAAGTGTATGGTAATATGCTGAATGCTTTAAGTAATTAATTATGAGTTTCTCTGATTCTAAATTTTAAATAAGTTTTCTAATGAGTGGAGCAAAAAATTGTCCAGAAACACCCAGACAAAAAATGATAGGTATGATGTATTTAGTGCTTACAGCAATGTTGGCTCTGAATGTATCAAGTGAAATTTTGAATGGTTTTTCGATGGTCGATAATAGTTTACATAAAACCATAGAATCGTCGGATTTGAGGAATGAAGCGCTATATGCTGATTTTGAAGCTCTTTCTAAAGAAAATCCAAAGAAAGTGCATGAATGGTTAGAGAAAGCTTTAGCTGTAAAAAAGAAATCGGATGAGGTTTATAATTATATTCAGGATTTCAAAAAACAAATTATAAAGTTAGCTGATAAGGATGAGGCAAATGACAGTGCTTATGTAAGCCAGATCAATGCAAAAGATAATCTGGATAAAGCTGCTGAGTATGGCTTAGTCAAAGGAAATGGGAAAATTTTACAAAAGAGAATTGAAGATTATCGAGACTATTTAGTTAAGCTATCAGCTAATAACCCAGCAAAGCAAAAAATGTATCAGTCTATTTTCTCTACAAAAAAGACAAAAGATGGCAAATCCTGGCAGACCGCAATATTTGAGGGAATGCCTCTCTCTGCCGTTGTAACGATACTTACAAAATATCAAAGTGATGTCCGGACTTCTGAAGCCGAGGTTGTTCAGTACTTGAAAAGTCAGACTGATGCTTTAGACTTTAGGGTGAATAAGATAACTGCTTTGGTAGTGCCGAATTCGAGATATGTTATTCGTGGTGGTAAATATTCAGCTCAGATTGTGCTTTCTGCGGTAGACTCAACAAAAGTTCCTGGTTATTTTGTCGGTTCAGCTGCTGTTCGTAATGGATTTTATGAAGTGAATTGTGGTAAATCAGGCTCTTTTACGTATGCAGGGCAAATCAGAATGCCAGGAAATGATGGATCAGTTAGAACTTATCCATTTAAAAGTGACTATGTTGTTGGTGAACCATCGGCAACTGTTTCTAATGCAGATCTGAATGTTGTTTATCGGGGCATTGATAATAAATTTAGTATCTCTGTACCAGGTGTTGCATCTGGGAATGTTTCAGTTCGTGTAAGCGGCGGAACTGCACAAAAAGTAGGCGATAAATATATTATTCGTGCAACTCAGGATGGTGAAATAAACATATCCGTTTACGCAAAAATTGATGGAAAAGATTTACCAATGGGTGGTGGTGCTTACCGGGTGAAATATTTGCCGGATCCGATAGCTTATATTCAAGGAACCGGAGGAGACTCTAAGCCAATTAGAGGTGGCTATATGTCTCCAAATGCTCTTAGAGGTAGCATGCTAATTGCAAGTTATGGTAAAGATGAGTTGGTAAAGGCAAACTTTACTGTTATATCATTCACTATGATTGCAAAGGGCCTATCACCTCAAACAGTTTCCGGTTCACATCTGAGTGCTTCTTTTGTTAATAAGTTACTTAAGGGTGACATATTAATGATAAACAATATTAAAGCTGTTGGCCCTGATCAGCGGTCAAGAGATTTGGGATCAATAAGTATATCACTTTAGTTCAGAACTTATATAAATATATAAAATCTCACAATATGAAAAAGTATTGGATTATTACATTAGTAATATTTATTTCTATTTCAACATTTTCATTGCATGCTCAGGAAAAACAAGTCCCTTTCTTTGAGAAGAATGGAACTGTAGCCTTGGAAACAACTTCGATGAATGAACTTGCTGATACGATAGCAGTATTACGTCATAGACGTGATGATATTGTCTGGTCAAGGGTTGTTTATAGGATTATCGATTTGCGGGATAAGCAAAATTATCAATTGTATTTTCCATCAACACCCAATGAAAAATATCGTAGTCTGTTCAGAGTGATTTTGGATGCCGTAGTAAATGATTCTTTACAAGCATATGATAAAGTTGAAAGAGATATTCAACCTCTGTATACAAATGTTCTGGATAAAGATAGTTTGAAAAGTATCTTTGTTTCTATAACTAACGATACAATCAATAAGACTACCACTAAAGATCAGTTAATTGTTAAGGATCCGGTTACACAGGAACTGACTGTGAGTAAGTTTCTATATCCTGCTTACGTCAAAAATCAATATAAATTTTTGACTCAGGAAATTGTCTTTTTCGATAAGCATACATCTCGCCTTTATTCCAAAATTATTGGTATCGCACCATTATATGGATTGACTGAAACTAATATTAGCTTGGGAGATACAAAAGATATCTGGAGTTATTTACAAAGTTCAGTTTTGTGTTGGTTCCTTTTTGATGAATTACGCCCTTATTTGGCCAGGCAATATGTAATTCCAAATGGTAATGAAACCCAACGGTTAACTTATGATGAATTCTTCGCTCAACGATTATATTCAAGCTATCTTCTTGGTGATAGCAATATGCACAATCGAATGATAGTTAAGTATATGAATGATCCTGTGAAGATTAAAAAGGAACAAGACCGTATTGAAACAGAGTTGTTGAATTTTGAACAAGATCTTTGGGAATATTAATTAAGAATGACGCTCATTGCTGATAAAAAAATGCAACCATATATCAAAAAAGACGACAATTTGTCGTCTTTTTTGATATATGTATTTGAAACTGTTTGAAAAACACTAATTTTGTTGCTATAAATGTATTCAATCTGGGGTTAGACAAATCATTGTACATCCTTTTAATAACTTGAATTTATGAAAAATATAATACTTGCAGATAATCAGGATATTTCGAATGCCGGTTGGCACTATTTGCTTCAGAATACTGTCGATGTGAAAGAAATTCAGGAGGTAACTGAAAAAAAAGAATTAATTCCATTACTCGTTAATTGCCCGAATTCATTGGTTATTCTGGATTATACCTTGTTTGATTTTGAGAGTGTAAATGAACTGCTTATTCTTCAGGTGCGATTTGCGGAAACTGACTGGATATTGTTCTCAGAAGAATTGAGTGATGAATTTTTGCGAACATTACTGTATAATACCCAGTCTTTTAGTGTGCTGATGAAGGATGGTACCAGAGATGAAATACATACGGCCATTAAAGAGGTTCTTAAAGGAAATCGGTATATCTGTAATCACGTGAGTAATATTTTACTTGATAGCAGTAAAAACCTACAGAATCAGAATATAAAGAATGTGTTAACTGCTACGGAGCAGGAAATTTTAAAAGAGATGGCTTTAGGGCGGACAACAAAAGAAATTGCCTCCCACAGGCATGTTAGTGCGCATACTATTATGACGCATAGAAAAAACATATTTAGAAAAATAGAAGTAAATAATATTCATGAAGCTACAAAATACGCTATGCGTTCTGGAATTGTGGATATGGCTGAGTATTATATTTAAATAATAGATTTGATTAGAAAATGAATATAGCAACATTGTTGTCGGGTGGAGTAGATAGCTCGGTGGTAGTTCATCTGTTGAAAGAAGCGGGTTATACACCTACGCTGTTTTATATTAAGATTGGAATGGATGACGACGAATTGTTGCATTGTAGTTCGGAAGAAGATATAGAGATGGCTTCATTAATTGCACGTAAATACGGATGCAAGTTAGGAGTTGTTGATCTGCATAAGGATTATTGGGATAATGTTGTATCGTATACTATTGATAAGGTGAAACAGGGCTTGACTCCTAATCCGGATGTGATGTGTAACAGGCTGATTAAGTTCGGAGTATTTGAACAGCGTGTGGGGAAAGATTTTGATAAAACGGCTACGGGACATTATGCCACTACATTTGAAAGAGAAGGGAAGGTGTATCTTTCTACCGCTAAAGACCCAATAAAAGATCAGACTGATTTTCTTGCCCAGATTACGTATTTGCAAGTTTCTAAGCTGATGTTCCCTATCGGGCATTTAATGAAGAGCGAAGTGCGCGATATTGCCGAGAAAGCTGAATTGCCAAGTGCCAAGCGTCAGGATAGTCAGGGAATTTGCTTTTTGGGAAAAGTGAATTACAATGACTTTATTCGCAGATATCTGGGGGAGAAGAAAGGACCTATAGTTGAGTTTGAAACAGGGAAGATACTTGGTATGCACAATGGATATTGGTTCCATACGGTGGGCCAACGTAAGGGTTTGGGCTTGTCTGGAGGGCCGTGGTACGTGATAAAAAAGGATGTGGAAGCAAATATCGTATATGCCTCTAAGGGCTTTGATGTGGACGCGCAATATGGTTATGAGTTCTCAATGCGTGATTTTCATTTTATCACCGATAATCCATGGGAAGGAGCAGAGAAAGAAACAGATGTTACATTCAAAATAAGACATACTCCTGATTTTACAACAGGAAAAATCATTAAAACTCCCGATGGTTATCACTTACTGTCTGGTGATCGGCTACAGGGAATTGCTCCCGGGCAATTTGGGGTCGTATATGATGCAGAAGCAAAGATTTGCATTGGAAGTGGTGAGATAAAATAAATGATTTATACGAAAAACAAGCTGATTATTCCAATCGGCTTGTTTTTTTTGATAGAAGGTCCTTTTTTTTGAAATAGACAAACTATTCTGTTTTGTGGTATTGCTCTCTTTTAAAAATGTAATTTTTTTATTTTCTAAGGATTAGAGTATAATTACGTATGATCTGTTAAAAATATTAGATTCTAAACTGCTTATAAATAGTTATCTGTGTTGTTGTATTGTGTATTTGGGAGAAAAATAAAATGAATTATTCATGGGTAGAGTGATGTAATATAAAAAGTTTTTCGTTATTTCACGCTCTAATTTAAAATATACAGTTTATGAAAGTATTTCGTTTATTGGCTTTGACTTTGTTGCCAACAGCTTTGTTTGCTCAGTCGGGCGTATATACCATTAATGGAAAGATAGGGAATCTTAATGCACCTGCAAAAGTTTATCTTCTGACACGGACAGAGAAAATAACAAAGATTGATTCGGCAATTTTAAAAAATGGAGCATTTGAAATGAAAGGACAGATTGCCGATCCAGCTAAAGCACGTCTTGTGGTAGATCACGCCGGAACTGGTTTGAAGAAGATAGCAAAACCTGATTTGCTTGAAATATATCTTGAAAAGGGTAAAATTAAAGTGATTAGTTCCGATTCGGTTTCCAAATCGGAGATTACAGGTTCGCCCATCAATGTTGAGAATAAAAAGTACAATGCCTTACTGGCTCCGTCTGTGGCTAAACAAAATGCAATTTTGGCAGAATATTACGGAGCTACCGAAGAAAAGAAAAAGTCAGCTGAATTTCAGAAGGATATTGATACGCATTATGACGCTGTGGACAATGAACTGAAGAGTCTTATTAAGGGATATATTCAGGCCAATCCCGGTAGTTTTGTTTCTTTGGATGCTTTGAAATCATTGGGCAATCCGGTTTTTGAAGTTGAACTGGTAGAACCATTGTTCAACGGGTTAACTGAACAACTTCGTAATTCTGCTTCGGGGAAGGAATTGGTAGCAAAGATTGCAAAGCTCAAACTGGTAGCTGTTGGAGCTCCGGCCCCCGATTTTAAGCAATTCAGCCCTGAAGGTAAAGAGCTCAAACTTTCCGATTTCAAAGGAAAATATGTGCTACTTGATTTCTGGGCATCGTGGTGCGGCCCCTGTCGTGCCGAAAATCCAAACGTTGTAATTGCTTACAATCAATACAAAGACCGGAATTTTACGATATTGGGAGTTTCGCTTGACAGCGACAAAAGTAAAGCTGCGTGGTTAAAGGCTATTGAGAAGGATCAGCTGGCATGGAATCATGTTTCCGACCTGAAAGGTTGGAATAATGAGGCTGCTCAGTTATACTCAGTTCAGTCTATTCCTCAGAACTTTCTGATCAATCCGGAAGGTAAAATAGTTGCTGCAAACCTTCGTGGCGAAGATTTGCAGCAGAAATTGAAAGAGATTTTTAAATAATCATTCTTTTGAGAGTTTGATTATTTAGTCTTCTTCTTTTCTTAAACTCCCTGTCTGAGACTCATAACTCAGTGGAGAGTTTTTTTTATTAACCAAAGTCCGTGATAAGCTCGGATTCATTTTTCAAGCTATACAATTGAATATTACGGTGCGCTGCACCTAATGATGATAATTGATACCTAATACTACAAATATTCCGGGACTCTGTCCCTCAAAAGATGCAGAGCACCGAACTATTTGTAGAAATTTAGTTAGATACATAAATCGAAGGTGCAGCGCACCGGCATATTATTTTCAGATATGTTTGATAACCATGGTGTATTATTAAGTTGATTTTGCTTTTTCATTTATTGCTTATCCCGAACTCAGGTTATTAGTGCAGATTACACTGTTTTTGACTTTATTCGTCAACGATAAGGCCTGTACGGATAAATTATTTCTGTTATTTTTGGCGCTAAATTTAACGTTACAGGAAAAATGGTGTGGACTTTTACTCTAACAGTCCATACTGTTGCGGCAGAAGTCCATACTGTTGTAGTAAAAGTCCATACTGTTGCGGCAAAAGTCCATACTGTTGGAGTAAAAGTCCATACTGTTACGGCAAAAGTCCATACTGTTAGAGTAAAAGTCCATACTGTTGCGGCAAAAGTCCGTACTGTTGGAGTAAAAGTCCATACTGTTGCGGCAAAAGTCCATACTGTTGAAGTAAAAGTCCGTACTGTTACGGCAAAAGTCCGTACTGTTTTAGCAAAAGTCCATACTGTTAGAGTAAAAGTCCGTACTGTTGAAGTAAAAGTCCGTACTGTTACGGCAAAAGTCCACACTTTTGAAGTAAAAGTCCATACTGTTACGGCAAAAGTCCATACTGTTGGAGTAAAAGTCCGTACTGTTACGGCAACAGTCCGTACTCTTGGAGTAAAAGTCCATACTGTTACGGCAACAGTCCACACTGTTGGAGTAAAAGTCCATACTGTTACGGCAAAAGTCCATACTATTATAGCAAAAGGGGAGTATTCACGGAACTGTTTCCTGACTACAGTTAGTCTCTAAATGACTAATCTTTATGTAAACTCGCATTAATGAGGTCTGTTTATACCCTGAAAGAGGTATTTCATCATCCCGAAATACTTCCTAAATTTGCAAATTGAAGTATGCATATTATTACCGTTTTTCAACAAAAAGGAAGTTTTAAGTTAGCAATATGTACAATATTGAATATATAGTTGTATTTTTGCAATCATTACAATCGTTTTACTTTCCAAAAGACAATGAAAACCGACATTGAGCTGATAAAGCAACAAGAAAGAGAGCTTCTATTACGTCTCCAACATGGAGATGAGGAGGCTTTTGCTCGTTTGTTCTATGCTTATAAGGATAAATTGTTTGGTTTTCTGTTTGGTATGACAAAATCGGATGCAAAAGCCAAAGATTTGCTTCAGGATGTTTTTCTCAAAGTATGGCAAAATAGAGGCAATATGGGAGAAATAGACAATTTCAATGCTTATATTTATTCTGTAGCTCAAAACCAGGCTGTTGATCAGTTTCGGAAATCTTCCAAAGAATTGTTTTCCAATGTAGAATTGTTGAACTCGCAGGAAGACGATGTGACTCCCGACCCTGCCAGTGCCCTGATAAATAAAGAAACCCGGGAAAAAATAGATGAAGCGATAAACCAATTACCGCCTCAACAAAAGAAAATATTTGTACTTCATAATGAATACGGATTTAAGCATCACGAAATAGCCGAGCAATTAAATATCTCTGTTTCTACAACTCAAAATCACATGAGGGAAGCTTTAAAAAATATTCGTATTTATCTTTCTCATTCTTATATTTTATTTACTATTCTCTTTCATATCGTCATTCAAACTCTCTCCGTTTTGTTTTAAAAATGATCTTCCTGCAGATTGATAAAAAGCTCTGATAAGAGAATTATTGTTGCTTATTTGTCGCTTTACCTGTCTGTTTCTTCTCTGTTTTATGCTAAAAAGCACATTTCTGAAATAAATAATCAATATTGACTAGGTGTTTTTTTTGTTCTGTACGTCTTACAGATAATTAAAGCATATTAGTTTCTATTTGAACAAAAAGCAAATAAATTCATAATCCTTTTACTTCAACATGATCAACACAATGGAAACAGGTAGAATTCAGTATTTATTAAAAAAGTATCTTTCTCAGAACTGTAATCCCGACGAGAAGAAAGAACTCAATTCATTGATTAATTCCTTGCAGGATGAAGAGCTGAAAACTGAGTTTCGGGCACTCTGGACTAATTATTCTTCCGAGCTGACTTTGTCGGAGGAAAATTCGCAGGAAATATTGACTAATATTCTATGCGAAAGGAAAAATCTGAAGCTGACTCAACGAAGAAATACTACCCGTTCTGTTTATCTTCGTACTATCTCGGTGGCAGCTTCATTGCTAATCCTGATTTCAATTGGAATTTACATGAAGAACGAAAACGGTTCGAAAAAATCGGGTTCTGTAATAGCCAAAGCTGTTCTGGTTTCACCCGACAGGGCAACAGGCTATACACGTTATCTTACATTGCCTGATGGAACCAGTGTCATTCTGAAATCGGGAAGTACACTTCACTATCCGGAAGCCTTTGATGGAAATACGCGGGAAGTAACACTCCGTGGTGAAGCTTACTTTGATGTGAAACACATGAATTCAAAACCATTTATTATTTACACAGGTACTGTGAAAACAACTGTATTGGGAACTGCTTTTGATATTAAGGCCTGGCCGGGGCAAAAAAACGTGATTGTTTCCGTAACACGTGGGAAAGTACGGGTGGAGGATGATAAAAAAGTATTGGCAGTATTGACGGTTAACCAATCAGTCAACTACGATCTTCGGAATACAGGTGCTAAGCAACAAACAGTAAATGCAGAGGAAGTTGTAAATGACTGGACAAAAGAAGATATGCTGTTTAATCGGGTTCCTTTTGAGTCTATAGCTCAGGTTCTTAGCAAGCGGTATGGAAAAAATATAATAATAAGTAATGATCAATTGGCAAATACGCAAATAACGTCATCATTCAGTGGTACAGAATCACTGGAAAACATACTTGATATTTTGTGTGCAATTAATGTTAATACGCAGTATGCAATACATGCTGATGAAGTTACTATTACAAGTAAAAACTAACTTAAAACAAATAAAATCAGATGATAAAGAGCGATACTTCTTAGTAAAAAAAGAGCAAAAAAAATCCCTCCGCCGTAGGAAGCCTTGAGGGATTTAAAATCATAACAATCAAATATCAATTATTATAAATTTAGATGCAAAGATATGGAAAAAAAAATTATAAATGCACTGTCCCATTTATTATATATTCCTCATATTCATTTCCCGGGGAAAATAAAACTTTACCTGATATTGAGCTTTATGTCGGCCGGCCAATTGTTCTTCAATGCAGTGTATGCTCAGACTGCTGATAGCAAGCTTCTTTTTGGAATGCAGAATCAGACCCTGGAATATGGACTCAATGAAGTGGGCCGATTGACTAAGTTTAGGGTGGCTTTTGCATTGCCACAAGTCAATAAGTATAACAATATTACTATAGAGAGAAAATCCCGTACGCTAAAAGAAACTCTTAACTTGTTACTGGAGAATACAAATCTTACATTTGTGTTTAAAGATAAAAGTATTTTAGTAATCGAAAAGACACGAACTAAACAAGAATCGAATAATGGTAAATACTTTATATTTGGCTCTGTTACAGATTTAGATGCTGATCCTTTGACCGGAGTTAGTATTCGTGTAAAAGGAAATAATAAAGGAACAATTACAGATGTAAATGGAAAATACGCACTTGAAATTGAAAAGGAAGATGTAGTAGTGCTTTCTTACATCGGTTTTAATTCAAGAGAAATCCAGCCTCAGAATGGGGGAATGTTTAATGTAGTACTATCCCCAAACAGCATTGCACTTTCAGAGGTTTCTGTTGTTTCCACGGGCTATCAGTCATTGCCGAAAGAAAGAGCAACCGGTGCTTTTGGGGTGGTTACTGCCAAGGATTTGAAGCAAACTCCGGCAGTAAACATTATGGAAAGGCTGGAGGGTACAGTTCCCGGAGTTAACTTCGATGTTCGAAATAATACAATCTCAATCAGAGGAAAGAACTCTTTTAATAACGCGAATAGTAATAACCCCTTAATTGTTGTCGATGGATTTCCGACTGATGATAAAACATTAACTGACCTGGTTAATGGAGTTGCAACTGGTGGCGCGGTCCTTAGCCGGATTAATCCGGAAGATATTGAGTCAATCACTATTCTGAAAGATGCAGCTGCTTCTTCCATTTGGGGTTCAAGAGCGGCTAATGGTGTCATTGTAATTGAAACAAAAAAAGGAAAAAGAGGGACTCCTACTGTTAATTTTAGCACCAGTCTGAGTGTATCAGCCCCAGCCGACCTGAATAAGCTGGATCGAATGAATAGCGCTCAATATATTGCGTTGGAAAAAGAATTAAAAGATAAAGGATTTATTACCGACCCAAATACATATTCCAGTTGGATGTCGTTTAATCAGAACAAACCTGTAAGCACTGCACTTGAATGGATGTTTAAAGTAGATCGGGGTACTGCTACGGCAGCAGAGGCAGCCACAGCACTGGATGCTTTATCAAAAGTAAATAATTATGATCAGATAAAAAAGTATTTGTTGCAAAATGCAGTTTCGCAACAGTATAATTTATCACTGTCTGGAGGTGGTCCAAATAACACCTATTACATTTCGTCAAATTATACAAAGGATGTTCCGGTATTTCGCAGTAATAGTGGTGACAATTATTTCCTGACAGTCAATTTGGGAAATTCATTTCTGAATAATCGTGTTAATCTAAAGACCGGTATCAATTATAACTACTCCAAGAGTGTGAGTAATTCGGCTGCAATTAATGCACTCGGAACGTCCAGTTTAGGATTGAGACCTTACGATTTGCTGGTTGATGATAGTGGAAATACAATTAAACGTTCATTGGTTTTTACAGATGCAGTAGCTAGCAATTTTTTGAGTGAAGGTTATTTACCCTGGACTTACAATGCGGTTGATGAGCTTAATTATTCGAACTCAACAACTAAAGGCAGTCGTTTGCATCTTACTGCTGATCTTAATGTAAAGTTAACCGATTGGGCTAATGTATCGGTATCCGGATCATTGCTAAAAACGAATAGTACGACTAATATTCTCGATGAATTGAATAGCTATAATACACGGAATTTTATAAACACAGCTACATCAATCAATTCGAGTACAAACAAATTGGTGTATGGAGTTCCTTACGGAGGTCAGCTCATAACTAATTATAGTGACGGCAACGATTATAGTCTGCGGGAGCAATTAAATATTAATAAATCGTGGGAAGATAAAATTTCATTGAATTTTCTGGCTGGATCTGAGATTCGTGAGACAACGGGAACGTCATCTCAACAAACCAGATACGGATACGATGAAGACACTAATGTTTCAAAATCATTTGATCCTTCCGGGTATTATATGACTGTGTATGGTTGGGAGCAATCATTGTCCTACAATGATTCTTACGTGAATAAATCCATAATGCGCTTTCTGTCTTACTATTCCAATGCTTCTGTGGGTTTCATGAACAATAAATACATTGTATCGGGAAGTGCACGTTTTGACGATTATACTCTGGCCGGTTATTCACGCAGCAAGCGTGCTAAACCATTGTGGTCGTCAGGAGTAAAATGGAATATGAAAAGTGAAGATTTTTTGAAATCTACATTCTGGCTTAACGCTCTTGACTTAAGAGGATCAGTTGGAACTTCAGGTAGTATACCGACAGGAGCATCAAATATTGCTGTAATGGCTCTTTCGGGAAATAATTCTCTGACAAACGAAACGTATGGGTCTATTATTACCCCCGCTGATGGGGGTGTTAGTTGGGAACTGACCACTTCGTTTAACTATGGAGTTGATTGGGCAATGTTTAATAATCGTTTTAAAGGTACATTCGATATTTACAATAAGAATACCAAAGACATTATGTACTATCTTCCAGTTAACTCTACCTATGGCTGGTCATCACTCCAACGCAACGGGGCTACAATGAGCGGTCATGGCTTTGATCTGGGAATATCCGGCAGCATATTGAAAACTCATGGCTTTGAATGGAACTCAACCTTTAATCTGTCCTACAATACTAATAAAGTAACAGATTCAAGGTTTACGGAGCCGGCAGTGACTACTTTGATAGGAGGTAGCTATCCGGTCGTAGGGCTACCGCTGGACTATGTGTATGCTTATCGCTGGGCGGGGCTTGACAAAACAGGTCAATCGCAGATATATGATAGTAAAGGAAATATTATCAGTTCAACCACGAATACTACATTAACATCTAAAGATTTGAAATATATGGGGCGTACCACCCCTCCCTTTTTTGGCGGATTTACAAATTCGGTGCAGTATAAAAACTTTAGTTTGAGTGCGCAAATAACCTATGCTATGGGGCATGTTTTTAGGCGTCCTTCCGTGAATTCTAACAATTATCCCCAGTATTCAGGAACTTACTATGGAATAATCGGAACCAGTAAAGATCTTGCTAATAGATGGCAAAATCCCGGAGACGAGGCAACTACCAATGTGCCTGGCTTAGAATATATTAATTACAACAGTATTTTGAGATATCAATATTCTGATATTTTGACTGAAAGTGCAAGTAATATCAGACTTCGACAAGTTGCATTGAACTACTTTGTTCCTGCGAAAGTTCTCTCAAAAACAATGTTTAAATCGGTTTCTGCAGGGATTAGCGTTCGTAATCTTGGATTGTTATGGGTTAAAAATAAAGAGGGCATAGATCCGGATTACGTTAACACAAAGAACTATTCAAATTTACCTCCTGCCAGAAATTACTATTTTACACTTAATGTTTCTTTCTAAATATAATTGAACATGAGAAAATTTTTAATATTATTACCCATCATATTGTGTGCGTATCTTAGCTCTTGTCGTGGTTACGTGGAGGTAGATCAACCTGGTGTACGCACGTTGAAATATACATCAGACTTTCAATATATATTGAATAACATCAATATATTTGAATATGCTTATAGTCTTCCGTTACTTTCGAGTGATGATATTGATATAAACAGCACAACCATTTTGAATAATCTGACTGATGACAACAAGCAGGTTTATACATGGAGTGAATATTTCTATACAAGTAGTCAAACAGACGTAAACTGGACTAATCTTTACAACCAAATTTATAATTGTAATGTAATTACCGATAAGGTTCTAGCCAGTGAACAAGGAACGGATGCAGAAAAAAAGGCTATTTATGCTGAGGCATTGGTGCAACGTTCCTATGCTTACCTGACATTAATGAATATGTATTCACCTATTTATCAGGAATCAACCGCTGATGTAACTTTGGGAGTTCCTCTGTTGCTGACACCAGATCTTTATGCAAGTCTTAACAGACCAACGGCCAGAGTTGTTTATAATCAAATAATTAATGATATCCGTGAGGCTCTACCTAATTTGCCGGTGACTCCGACTAACATAATTCATCCGGGACAGACAGCCGCTTATGCGTTATTAGCAAGAACCTATCTCTATATGCAAAAGTATGACTCAGCCGGAGTAAATGCTCAAAAGGCACTCGACCGTCAGAGTACCTTACTCGATTTACGGACGCTTACAACAGGTACATTGCCAACCAGACTGAATGATCCTGAGATTATACTTTCGAAAGTGGCGAGTTTTTATACTACGTTACCTTTGAGTAGCAACTTAATCAATCTGTTTTCAACCACCGATCTTCGTTATAGTTTGTATACCCGCGATGGAACAGGTTTGTATCCATCGTTCACTGGAAGGGCTTTTTATCGAAATGAATGGACAGGTGAGGATATAAATGTAGGACTTTCTGTTTCGGAAATGATGTTGATTAAGGCCGAAAGTCTTGTTCGTAAAGGTCAGTATAGCTCTGGTATTCAAGTGCTGAATGATTTACGAAAAATGAGATTTGCAACAGCGGATTATGTGGATCTTTCGGCGCAATCGACTTCTGAAGCTCTGAAAATTGTAATTGAAGAACGTCGTCGTGAGTTAGTTGGACGTGGAATGCGTTGGTTTGATCAGCGAAGATTAAGTTCCGAAACAGGATTGGTAGACACTGTGCAACGGGTAGTAAGCGGTGTAACTTATACGTTAGCTCCCATGAGCAATCGGTATACATTTCCTATTTCGGCAAAAGTCATTGATTTAAATCCCGAAATAGAACAAAATCCCAGATGAGATAATCAGAACTTAAATTGTAGAAAAGTGAATTCCGGCAGAACGGATTATTGAAGGTCGGATTCACTTTTCTGCAAATAAGAGCTTTTATAGACTTCATCTAAATTAAAAATAAATTTAGCGTTAATGAAAAGAAGATTGTTATTAAATGTCAGTTTGTTACTTGGCTGTTGCTTAACCATTGCTCAGAATCAGGCAGGGACGTTCAGACTACTTACAAGCAAACCGATAGCAGGTCAGGTAGTCAAATTTGCATATAACTCGAAAGGAAGTAAACTTGTAAGCACTCAGCCTGTATATGCTTCTGTGTATAAGTATGCAAACTACAAATGGTCCATTGAGGATGTAGCTTTAAATGTTCAAAATGGCGAATATGTGGGTGAAATCCGATTATCTGCTAAGTGTGCACTGGCTGCTCTTAAATTCTATCAAGGTAGTGTAGAAGCACCTGATGCTATTGACAATAATGGAAATGCAGGTTTTACTATTATTCCTGTTAACTCTAAGAACTCAAAGAATCCCGGAGCTGCCATTGGAGTAGCACTACTCCAAATGCCAGTATTGGGAAGTGGATCGTTAAACTATCAAAATGACTTCAGCAACAAACTTGAGCCATCGGTGCTGGCAAAACTATTGGATGATGAATTACAAATTCCCGGATCAAACGCGAAAAACTACATTACAGCTTATGTGGGAATGCAAAAAACAATTAAAGGGGAGCAATTTTCTGTCTTCATCTCTGATTGGTTAAACAATCTGCTCAAACGAACAGACTTGAGTGAAGATGATCTTTGGAATATACAGAAGACCTTTCAGTTTACATTGAAAGATAAAAGTAAAGCTGATAGTGTAAGCAAAGTTATTGTCCAAAAATATCCCAAAGGAGCATTTGCTCGTCTCGAAGCTTTTAGAAACGCAATGCAACATGACAAAAGCAGAGAAGAAATTATTCTTGAGACTGAAGGTTTTTTGAAAAATTTTCCATATTCCGTCTGGCTGAATTCCCCTAATGAGCAGGAGTATATTTATTATGAAACGCATCGAGTCTTATCATCAATGTATTTCGATATTCGAAAATTCCAGCCA
>WSSedL1CaDRAFT_10000333_pt1 | contig 33036 bp, 37 predicted proteins | sample WetSurSL1Cattail_FD_9464 | JGI IMG/M metagenome (IMG submission 9464)
TTAGTCGCATTTAAACTTGCCGGATTCAAACAATGAACCCGATCCGGCCAATTTTTCTGCGCCATTGCAGAAAAATTGTCACTTACTTGCCGGATCGAGGTTAAAGGTATTTATAAATATCTTCCAGTGTCAGATCACAGGCCAACATCATTACTTGAATATGATATAACAGTTGGGATATCTCTTCCGCGGTTTTCTGAGTGCCTTCATACTCGGAAGCCATCCATACTTCGGCTGCTTCTTCCACCAGCTTTTTGCCGATAAAATGTTTACCCTTATTAAACTCAGTAACTGTTCCTGAAGCAAGATCCTGATTGGTTACTTTTTGTTTCAGTTCATCAAATAGCTCTTCAAAATGTTTCATATATATCTCCACCGTACTCATTTTTGAGGCGTTTATTCCAACCCAATGATTTAAAATCCTGAAATATTATAATATAAAATTATAACATAAAAAACATAATCCTGTTTAAGCGATTTATTTTAAAGTTATACCAGTTTGACAGTCCAATCTTCAACATTCCAGATGTCAGTCACCCAATTGCTGTAAAAATCGGGTTCGTGGCTGACAACTACAACAGTGCCCTTAAACTCCCGCAATGCTTTTTGAAGTTCGGCTTTGGCATCCACATCAAGATGGTTGGTCGGTTCGTCTAACACTAACCAATTAACTTCCTTCAACATCAGCTTACATAATCGGACCTTGGCGTTTTCCCCGCCGCTCAGCACCATCATCTGAGTGGCAATATGCTCTTTGGTCAGACCGCAGCCGGCCAAGGCGCCTCGGACTCCGGCATTTCCCAAGCCCGGAAACTCATTCCATACTTCTTCCAGGGCGGTATTGTTGTTAAATTTGGCGGATTCCTGTTCGAAATAACCGGGTATCACCAGTTCATCAACTTTCACACTGCCCAAATAGGGTTTTTGAATACCGAGCAGCGTTTTTAAAAGGGTGGATTTACCCAGCCCATTGACTCCTTTGATTGCAATTTTGCTGCCGCGCTCTAATACAAGATTCAGTGGTTTAGTCAACGGTTCATCATAACCTATGACCAGGTCGCTGGCACGAAAGATAAACTTGCTGGGTGTTTTCGCTTCTTTAAATTTAAATACCGGTTTAATCTTTTGACGCTCTTTTTCAATGACATCCATCTTATCCAGCTTTTTTTGACGGCTTTTCGCTAGGTTTGCTGTGGCGGCCCGGGCTTTATTGCGGGCCACAAAGTCCTCCAGACGCTCAATTTCTTTTTGTTGCTTATCGAAAGCCTTTTGATTCTGTTCTTTTTTGAGCAGATACATTTGTTGAAAGTCATCGTAGGTACCGGTATACCTGGTCAATACTGCGTTTTCAACATGATAAACTACATTCACCACAGCATTTAAAAAAGGAATATCATGAGATACCAATATAAATGCATTTTCATAGTTTTGTAAAAACTTTCTCAGCCATTCGATATGATTTGTGTCAAGAAAATTGGTAGGTTCATCCATGATTAAAATCATCGGATTTTGTAACAGCAACTTGGTCAGTAATACTTTGGATCTTTGTCCGCCGCTCAAATCGGCGACGTCCCGCTCCAGTCCGATCTCACCAAGTCCCAAGCCATTTGCGATTTCTTCAATTTTGGCGTCAAGGGTATAAAAACCATTATGCTCAAGTGAACTCTGAATCTCTCCTACATCTTCCATCATCGCGGCTATTTCACTTTCGTTACTGGCAGCCATTTTTTCATAAATCTGCAACATTTCCTGCTCAAGGTCGAACATTCCTTGAAAGGCTTCCCGTAAAACTTCCCGGATAGTCTTGCCTCTGGTCAAAGTAGTATGTTGATCCAGATAGCCGGTAGTAATGCGGTTGCACCATTCCACTTTTCCGCTATCCGGAGCGAGTTTTCCAGTGATGATGCTGAGAAAAGTTGATTTACCTTCTCCATTGGCGCCTACCAGTCCGACATGTTCCCCTTTTAAAAGTCGGAAAGATGCATTTTCAAGTATCTTCCGGCCACCAAAATCATGACTGACATTTTCAACAGTTAAAATACTCATTTTACCTCTTGTTTTATATGATAAATTTTTAATTGCTAGGTAACTTGGCCAAAAGCAAAGTTTAAAGTTTCCAGCTTTAAGTCGTACCGACCGAGACAAAATAATTCTATTCCGTGAATCATTTTATCGTAGTTTCTTAGTAAAAGTCAAAGCAAAGATTCATTTTAACTTTTTTTTAAAGGACGGCCTTTATTTATCAATATTGTCAATATTGTTAATCAATAGAACCTTGTCAAGTCTCGTTAATTTAGATATAATAAATGTGATTTATTAAGGAAACTATGGGATCTTTTATCAATGATATTCTGATATCCAAAAGTAAAAAATATTAAATATTGAATACTTCGTATNACTTACTGTTCGGGATTTTTTATGATGAGACCTTTGCACCGGATAAGGTTTGCAGGTCTCTTTTAATTCATTCGTTTTTCACTCGAGGGAGGACCAGTATGGATCAGAAATTAACGAGACAGGCAGCTAAAGCTGCCGGAATGATCTCTATAATGTTTTTGCTTAGCCGGATCTTGGGTTTTGTGCGGGAAAGCCTTTCCGGTAGTTTCTTTACACGTTTTGAGACGGATTCTTTTTTTGCCGCCTTTATTATTCCCGATGTAATGTATTATTTGTTGGTAGGTGGCGCACTTTCGGCCGCTTTCATCCCTGTTTTTACCGAATATTTAACCAAAGGCGAAGAAGAAGAGGGCTGGAAAATGACCAGCACTTTCATTAATTTAGTTTTTTTGGTGTTAGCCGGTTTAACATTGTTGGGCGTATTTTTTACCCGCTGGATTATTCCACTGGAAGCCCCCCATTTTCCCGCCAATAAAATCAGTTTATTGATTAGTCTTACCAAAATCATGTTTCCCGCTGTATGCTTTACTGCACTCGCCGGTTTAGTGGGCGGAGTTTTAAATTCCTACCGCCGTTTTTTAGGGCCGGCTTTGGGACCGAATATCTATAATATTGGTATTATTTTGGGGGCCGCCTTACTCGGTTCCCGTTTTGGAATCAAAGGCATGGCGATTGGGGTTTTGCTGGGCGCAATCGGCAATTTCTTAACTCAATTAATGTTTTTACCTAAATGTGGCGGCCGTTATTATCGATTTGGCTATATTGATCTTAAAAATAAAGGCTTTCGGAGAATGTTAATTTTATGGATCCCTGCCCTAATTGGTCTTTCAGCCGACCAAGTCAATATTTGGGCAACTACCGCTATGGCTTCCGGTCTGCCGGAAGGGGGTATCACCGCTATCCGTTTCGCCAGCCGGTTGGTGCAATTACCGATCGGGATCTTCGCCGCCGGAATTTCCATGGCCTTCTTTCCTCTACTTTCCAGCTTGGTAACTGAAAAGAAAATGGAATCGTATAAAGATACCTTATCACTTTCGCTACGCACCATCTTTTTTATTATGGTTCCGGCAGGAATTGGTTTAATTGTTTTGCGCTATCCGATAGTCAAACTACTTTTTGAGCGGCAAAAATTTACCCCTCACGACACCATGTTAACCTCATACGCATTGCTTTTCTATAGTTTGACGATTTTCGCCCATGCTGCGATCTTAATGCTTCCCAGAGCTTTTTATGCCTTACAGGATACTAAAACCCCGGTGGTAGTGAGTTTTATTGCAGTTTCTTCCAGTATCTTCTTTAACTGGTTGTTCCTGCGCTATACTTCGTTAGGTGTGGGTGGTTTCGCCCTGTCNTTCTCGATCATGGGTTTAGTGAATATGCTCTTGTTAATGATAGTTTTACGAAAGAAAATTGGTGGGATGCGCGGTCATAGTATTTTAAAGTCATTTATCAAAGCCGCGGCGGCTTCCCTAATCATGGGTGCCGGAATTATGCTCTTTATCAAATTAATCGCTCCATTCACTCACCATTTGAGCGGCCATCTGGATGCGGCCGTTAAAATTGTGTGCGGTATGACAATTGGCGGAGTCATTTATCTTTTATTGGCATGGTTGCTAAAAATGGAAGAATACCAACTATTGATGCAACAGTTGCGCAAAAGGCTTCAACGCCAATAGATTTGCGGTTTTTCCATAATTTGTTCTTTGACGGGGCCTATTTCCTTTGCTATAATGGCCTTCGTAGTTTGGATACGGTTATGAATAACGGCAATTAATACTAAGTTGCTTTCAACTTTCAATTTGAAGTTCACGAAGCGACTTAGTATTTTTAACTAATTTGCTTCAAAATTTATTATATGTTTGAATGCAAATTGGTACAACATGGGGTTTGGTTCGGCAAAGTAATTTTCAGTTATAAAGATAATCTTTTTATGTTACTTTGAAAGGAGGACAATACTGTGTTACGAAAAAATATTGTAATAGGAGTCTCAATGCTAATGCTCTTTATGGGAGTTCACCCTGCCAATGCGGCAATATTGCATAGCATTCAAAAAGGAGAATCTCTTTATAGAATTGCCGTTAATAATGGAACCACTGTAAACCAGTTGAAACAGGCCAATGGAATAACCGGTAACGTTATTTATCCCGGAGGCAAATTAGCAATTCCATCGTCGAAGGTAAGCTATAATAACAACGAGAACTATAATAACCATGAAATTGATTTATTGGCCAGACTGGTTACAGCTGAAGCGGGTGGTGAACCGTTTAAAGGTAAGGTGGCTGTGGCTTCCGTGATTATTAACCGTCAAACGGATACCAAGTTTCCGGAGACCATCACCGGAAATATTTTTAAACCGCATCAGTTTGAATCCGTATCCAATGGTTTAATCTGGAAACAACCGACGGAAGACTCCTACAAAGCGGCGAAGGCGGCTTTGAAGGGATGGGATCCGACATATGGAGCCAAGTATTTCTTCAATCCGGCTAAAATAAACGGACCGTCCTGGGTATGGAGCCGTAAGATTGTTGAACGAATTGGAAATCATGTGTTTGGAGTATAATGGCAATCATTAATTAGAAACTAACAATTTATAATTAGAATTTATAATTTATTTAGTTTTGGGTACTGAAAATCTAATTAATGCAAAAGACCGTCCAGAAGAATGGACGGTCTTTAAAATGAACAATTATATCCTGTCAATTACCCTTTTTGAGGTATTTACCTCTCTGAATATAATGGGTATGGAGCAAGTGATGGGACTTTTCACCCAAAGGCTTTTCTAGAAAATCTTTGTATAACTCTTGTACGGCCGGATTTTGATGCGATTTTCGCAAAGGCATGCCTTTATCTTCTTCATAAATGGCCTTAATCCGGGCTAAACGAGTTTCCAAATTGGTGGGGAACGGCTGACCGCCACCACCGATGCAACCACCCGGACAGCACATCACTTCGATGAACTGATAATCAGCACTGCCGTCTTTGATCTTTTCCATCAGCTTCTTGGCATTAGAGAGACCATGCGCCACAGCAACTTTAACTTTGGTTCCGTTTAAGTCAACTGTAGCCTCTTTGACGCCTTCAATCCCGCGGACTTCATCAAATTCAATCTTTGGCAACTCTTGATTGGTGACTACTTCATAGACAGTACGCAGGGCAGCTTCCATCACTCCACCGGTAGCACCGAAGATTGCTCCTGCTCCGGTCGAGATTCCCAACGGCTCATCAAATTTTTCTGCTTCCAAGGTATCAAAGTTGATACCGGCTTCACGCAGCATCCGACCTAGCTCACGTGTTGTTAGAACTACATCCACATCCCGCTGACCACTGCTATTCATCTCCGGCCGTTGACACTCATATTTCTTGGCAGTACAAGGCATAATCGATACCATAAAGATCTTTTCCGGAGCGATACCGGCCTTGTTTGCATAATAAGTTTTTGCTAAAGCGCCGAACATCTGTTGGGGTGATTTACAAGTTGAAAGATGTTCCAGCATTTCCGGATAAAAATGTTCAATATATTTGATCCAACCGGGGCTACAGGAGGTAATCATCGGTAATTTGCCGTTCCCACCGATTCGTTGTAATAATTCATTTCCTTCTTCCAAAATCGTCAAATCAGCCGAGAAATCGGTATCGAAAACTTTGGCAAATCCTAGTCGTCTAAGAGCGGCTACCAGTTTTCCAGTCACTATACTACCCGGAGCCAAACCCATCTCTTCACCAATGGCAACCCGGATTGCCGGGGCGGTCTGGACTACCACATGCAAGTCGGGGTTGGCCAAAGCTTGCCAAACCTTTTGGGTATCATCCACTTCATAAATGGCTCCAACCGGACAAACTTGAATGCATTGGCCGCATAAAGTACAGGCGACATCATTTAAATTTTTACCGCCCGCCGGGGCGATACGAGTCTCATCTCCCCGATTGACAGCGGATAATGCCGCTACTCCTTGAACTTTCTGACAGACTGCAACGCAGCGACGACATAGGATACACTTCGACGGGTCCCGTACAATCGAATAACTGGAATTATCAATCGGCAATTTTTCTCTTTTCGCTGCCGGAAAACGTTGGGAACGAACACCCAACTTTTCGGATATACTTTGTAATTCACATTTTTGATTGCGTATACAATTTAGGCAATCTTGAGGGTGATTGGAAAGCAATAATTCAAGGTTCAATTTCCGGGCTTCCCGGACAGCCGGGGTGTTGGTCTTGATAACCATGCCTTCGGCAACCGGTTGGGAACAAGCCGTCTGTAAGGACCGGGCGCCGATTACTTCAACCATACATATCCGGCACATTGCCTTTGTATCTAAATCCGGATGATAGCACAGAGTTGGAATATCAATACCGGCCTTTTTAGCAGCTTGTAGTATGGTAGATCCTGCTGGTACTTCAACAACCTGTCCATCGATAGTTAATTTCATTAAATCCATAATACTTCATCCTTTCTGGCTGGCATTTAGTCGTTTAACAAGAATCCGGCAAGTAATTTTCGAAAGTGCTTCAATTAACTAACAACTTGCCGGATCGAGGTTTAAATTATCATGGTGAGTCCCAATAAAAAAACTTAATGATTGATTCCGGGAATAACCCATTTATCGATGACATGGCCGCCGATGACATGGTCAATTACAATTTGGCGGGCTCGTTCACTGTTTATTTTAGCGTAAGTAATCTTATCTTTTCCAGTGATCGATACTTCGACCAATGGTTCCTGAGCGCAGACTCCCAGGCAGCTTGTTTGAATAATCGAGGCATCTTGAAAATTTTGTTTACCAAGTTCATTTAGGAAAGATTTAACGGTCTCTCTGGCTCCTGACACAATCCCACAATCATCCATGCTGACTGCAATTTTTATTCCAAATGAACCTTCCCGAATCCGGATCAATTGTTTGAACTCTTCTTTGAGTTTGTTTAATTCTTCCAATGATTTTAACATTGAATACCCCCCTTGTATGGTTGGCAATTGTTCCTCGTTTCACAAAGTCTTCTAAAAAATAAAGACCCAAAGGAACCTTATTAATTCTCAAAATTCGCCTTTTTTTATTATAACGGAAAATGCTTTAAAATGTCAACTTATTCAATTGGTTTCTAGAAAGAAATATATGATTTTCATTTATTTCACTATTTCACAACGACTAAGTCGGGGCTGATTGTCGTCCAGAATCTGCCGGAACGACCGATTAAAACGGGGATGAAATAAGGCAGGATCGAGTTCCAGTAAAGGGGCAAGTACGAATAAACGCTCTTCAATTTTGGGATGAGGGATGATTAATGAATCGCTTTCAAATACCCAGTTTTTAAAGAGCAATAAGTCAAGATCAATGATTCGCGGACCATATCGATAAGTGTGGACTCTTCCCATCTCCTGTTCGATTTGTTGCAATTTTCCTAAAATCATCGTTGGAGTATGTTCTTTAGCGGCCTCAAAAAAGGCAACCTGATTAAAAAACCAAGGCTGCTCCAATACTTCTACCGGTTCACTAAAATATAAAGATGAAGCAATAATTTTGGTTTTCAGGCGTTCTTGGAGCAGTTGGACAGCCCTGGCAAGGTTTTCCGGAGAATTAGTAAGGTTACTGCCCAAACCAATAAAGATCCGATTATCAATTACCAATGACATTATCGATAACGTCCTGTCGTAATAGAAATTATCCTGATTATTTCTTGAAAAATAGTCAAGATCCTGCTTGCTACTTGTAATTAACGAGTATAAATAAGCAAAAAACCCCGGATGGGGTTAAGATAACAAAATTTTACAGCTCAACAATGAAGCATATACTACGGCAGTAGCGAATATTTGTATTACTTTTTGGGATACATACAGCTTCAATCATCTATTCGGAACGCCAGATGCAGATCAGCTTTATAACCTGTCACTTTTCCTTCTTTGACCGAAGCGGTAAAATTTGTGACTTCAACGCCGCTAATATTATGAAGGGTTTCCGATGCTTTTTCTACGGCGTTTTCAATTGCATCTTTCCAACTGTCTGGAGAATCCGCAACCAATTCCACGACTTTAATTACACTCATACTTAAAAAACCTCCTTTCCCGACTAGTTGATATTGATTGATAGACCAATCTCGTATGAGCCGAAATTTTCGGTACTAGCCGCTCTTTTAAACAGATGATTAGTACAATAGCCATTATTAAAATACCGATTAATAAAATCAATAACCCCGGTTTTATCAAAACTGTCACCGGAGTTATTATTTGAATGAACAGGATTTCCTATACATCATGATTTTATGGTTAACACCGAATAGGCCGTAACGTTCAAAGAGCCATATTTCATATTCTATATTCTGTATTCCAAAATTTCAAAAATCACCCATATATAATTTTCGTAGCTTATGTAATGCTTCCTTTTCCAGACGACAGATTTGGACTTGGGAAACACCAAAGATCTCCGCTATTTGACTCTGCGTCATTTCTTCAAAAAAGCGCAGCTTTACTAGTCGTTTTAATCGGGGCGTCAGTTTGGAAATGGCTTCCTGTAATGCATAATTCTCAAACCACAGAGTATGTTCGGTATCTTCGCCGATTAACTGTTCCCGGCTTAACGATTCACCTTCATCTTCATGAATGATTTCCTGTAAGGAATTGGGCGGCCGGGTAGCTTCCAAGGCGCCGGCTATCTCCTCGCGAGGTAATCCGGTCGCTGCGACCAATTCGGATAATGTCGGCTCTTGACCAAAGGAATTTGAAAGTTTAACGCGGGTTTGTTCTATTTTGGCAGCAACCTCTTTTAGACTCCGACTTACTTTGATCGGGCCGTCATCCCGCAAATACTGTTTAATTTCGCCGATAATTACCGGAACGGCATATGTGGAAAATCTAACTAAAAATCCCGGATCAAATTTTTCAATTGCCTTGATCAAACCCATACACCCAATCTGAAATAAATCATCAATCTCGCCGCGATAAGCGAAACGTTGGGCAATACTCATAACCAAACGCAGGTTATGTTGGATGATGATGTCTTTCGCTTCATGGTTGCCATTTCGATATTGATCAACCAGATTTAAAAATTCCTCATCCGATAATAATTCATTCTCCGGTAGAGTAATTTCACATTTAATTGTTTCGGGAGATCCCATCATCAGCAAGCCCCCGTTCCGGACGCTTTTTCATCGTTACGGTGGTACCTTCCTGAGGACGGGATTTCAGTTCCATTTCATCCATAAACGATTCCATGAAAACCAACCCCAACCCCATATGTTCCGGTTCAGTAGAAAAAGTCGCTTGTTTTGCTTGCTCAATATCCACGATCCCTTTACCATAATCGGTAATTTGAATTGTCAAGCCACTATCTTCAATGGTCAAACTCAAAACTACGATTCCGGTAATCTCCGGATAAGCATGAATCACACAATTGGAAACCGCCTCCGAAACAGCAACCCGGATCTCTTCAATCTCGGCTAAAGTAAATTCTAACTGGGAAGCAAAAGTAGCCACCACCAAACGGGCCAATCCAACATTTGGCGGCAGACTGGGAAACTCCAATTTTAAATAATTATTCAATACGATTCAACCCCCATTAACTATCTAAGGCTTGTCGGCGATCATCATAAATTTTCATGATTCGTAAAAGGCCCGACAGCTCTAAGACTCGTAAAATTTGCCGGGAGACTCTGATTGCCGATAATCTCCCACCTTGCTGGTTTAGGCGTTTAAATCTGCCCAGGATTGCCCCCAATCCCGAACTATCAATAAAACTTACCTTCTCTAGATCTAATATTAAATGTCTAACCGAATCATATTGATTGAGTTTTTTATCTACGGTGTCACGAAATACAGGTGCGGTTTCTAAATCCAATTCACCGTCGATGGATACGATTAAATTGGCACCACAGCGTTCCGTTTCTAATGTCAAATTATTGATCCTCCTTCCAACTTCTTGGAAAGAATTCGCCGCTTGAAGCGAAGATCCTGCTGCGTAAAAAAGCAAAAAAGCCCGAAAAATCACTGTTTGTAAAGGGTTTTGCCTTTTTCAATGTGATTATTTAGGGCTGATCAATTAACTTGTCCGGAAAATATCACGGATACCAATTGGCAATTAAATATCAATCATCATCCTGTACCTGCATCCGGGGGTTATTTAACTGTTGATCCAACAATTCGTTGAAAGATTTGGCGACAGAGGGTAAAAAATGAAGCCCGTTCTACTGTGGAATCAGCGACTAAAGCAATTTGGCCGCATTTTGTACCGTTGGCAGTCAGGATTACCTCACCAATTTTAGCGCCTTTTTTTACCGGAGCGGTAAGTACAGGTGACAAATCAATTGTCTTTACAATTTCACCTTTGAAGTCCCTTTTAAGAATGGCAGTTAATTCTCCCGCTACCATTGCTTGAACCGATAACTTGCGGCCACGAAAAACCTTCACTTTAGCGAGGTTTTCGCCGCCTTGATAAATTGGGAATGCCTTATACTGGGCAAAGCCGTAATTAAAAAGCTTACTGATATCTTTGGAGCGAATTTCGGAGGATGGGGCTTTCATTACCACTGCAACTAAACGGATTCCTTTACGTTTGGCCGTAGCCACCAAACAGAAGCCGGCTTGATGGGTAAAACCGGTTTTTAAACCATCACAGCCCTGATAAAAACGAACCAAATTATTGGTATTCCGTAAAAACGATTTGCCGCCTCGCAGGCTTTCGATCCATTTCCCGGTCCATTGGAAAACATTCGAATGTTTAATAACTTCTTGGGCCAATAGCGCCATATCTTTTGCCGACGTAGTATTGCCTTCGCCGCCGGAACTCGGTTCCAATCCAGTGGTATTTACGTAATGAGTGGATTTTAATCCTAGTTCGGCGGCACGTTTATTCATTAAGGCGATAAAATTCTCGTCCGAACCGGATATGTGTTCCGCTAGGGCATAGGAAGCATCATTGGCCGATACGATACAGATTGCTTTTAATAATTCGGAGATGGTCATTTGTTCACCCGGCTCCAGCCAGATCTGTGATCCTCCCATTTTACAAGCTTCCGGTGACGCAATTACCTGATCTGTCAATTTTATTTGGCCCTTATCAACCGCTTCCAATACCAAAAGCATCACCATTAATTTGGTTACACTGGCCGGTGGTAATTTTTGCTCGGAATTGATTTGATATAACACTTCTCCACTATTAGGTTCTAATAGAATTGCCGAAACCGATTCCAGCTTGAGAGCAGTTCCTTCGGCCTGGGCGTAAGTAGCCAAACCGGTTAATAAAACAACCAACAGTGTACTTAAGAGTAAACTCTTAAAAAATTTATTCATAGAAAAACCCCCTTGCGCTTTCTACCTAAGATCATACGCAAAAAAAGGAGGTTATATTCTTTACCGACGTTTTAATTGATCGGATTATAGTAGTGATAATCACCTTGCCGATATCACGCAGCACGTGCCAATGTTGTAATAGAATTTTGTCGAAAATTGACAGAATAAAAAACTGAATTTGCGATCAAAAATCCTGAATCTGATTTATCAATAGCATTTATATATTGCAATCAGGAAAATTCGAGAGTGAGTGAACCAGGAGCATCTGCATCTCAACGCAGGTTTTGACGTAAGGGGAGCAAAAATAAAATTCACAGTTATCGAGAAATTAAAGTTAAACAACAAAAAAACCTGGCAGAGCCAGGTTTTGGTTTAAGCGTTTGCTTTTTGCTGCTCAGGATAGATACTGACTTGCTTATCGGACTTGCCTACTCTTTCAAAGGTAACAAAGCCGTCCATTTTAGCATATAAGGTATCATCTGAACCAATCCCGACATTGATACCGGGATGAAATTTAGTACCGCGTTGCCGTACGATAATGCTGCCCGCCGATACTTGCTCACCGCCGAAACGTTTAACCCCTAAACGTTGCGCATTACTGTCACGACCGTTACGGGAACTTCCTACTCCTTTTTTATGAGCAAAAAATTGCAAATCAATTCGGATCATTGTTACACCTCCACTTCGCTAACTTTCAAATATTCGGGATATTGGGCTGCCATATCTTGTAAACCAATTGCCATGACTTGAACAATTAAATTTGCCTGTTGAACCTCAGTGGGGATACTATCCCAATCACATTCCAGCAAACCCTGAGCAGGATCTTGTTTAATTTTAAGTTGTAGCTTGGTAAGTTGATCCAAAGCCAAAACAGTGGTCATGGTTAACGCGGATATTCCGGCGCAAATAATATCCACGCCTTTTTCAGCATAACCGGCATGTCCGTCACAAGAAAACCCCATTGAATTGCCTAATAAATCCCGTTTAATAATGACTGAAACCATTAAGCTTCAGCCGTTTCAGCATCTGCTTTTTTAGCCGCTTTTTTCACTTTTTCAATCTTTTCAATGAGAAGACTGGTAAATGGTTGCCGATGGCCATAACGTTTGCGAATATTTTTTTTGGCTTTGTAATGAAAAACCAGAACTTTTTTATCCTTATCCTGTTTCATTACTTTGCAGCTGACTTTGGCGCCTTCAACAAGCGGAGTGCCTACAGTCGTTTTGTCACCGCCGAGCAACAATACTTTATCAATCGTAATGGTGGAGCCAACTTCAGCAGCAAGTTTTTCAACTTTTAAAATATCGCCTTCTTGGACTCGATACTGTTTTCCGCCACATTCAATAATAGCATACATAATTTTTTACACCTCCCCGCATCAGACTCGCCGAACTTGGCACTCTACTGAAAAATGAATACTTTTTAGTAGAGTTTATTGGCCTAATCGAGCGGTTATATGGGGTCAAAACCCACGAAGTTAATAATATCACGACCATTCTTGGTTGTCAATCTATAATTACTGCTTTAGCATAAGTTTTAAAAGTTTTAGTAATTGAGGCCCGAATGGTTTTGCCGACAAAGGCCCCCGCATCTTCGACATTCACAACATACCCTTCAATCCGGGAGATGCCGTCTTCGGGATTGGCGATATGATTCTCAGTGATCTTTAAATCAACGATCTCGCCTTCCTTTACCGGTAGCGACAAAATTTCAATCTCGGCTTTGGTCCCGCTTGCCAATAAACGGACTTGATCTAGTTGTAAACTTTCTTGCCCCTTGACATAAATCGTCTTATTGAGCATGCGTTCGGTTTTATCCAGATTAGCCCCTCCGGGACCAATCAAAATGGAAGCAATCTGTGGATTTACTCCTAATAATAAAGCTTCGGCTTTGGTATTGTTGGCGATCTGCTGGACTGAACGTATGGCCTTTTGAGCAAAACTATCAATTGATGCGATATAACCAACTCCGTCGCAAGATTCGCATTCCACTTGTAAAATCTCGCGCAGACTTTGTTTGACTTTCTTGCGGGTGATTTCCAACAACCCGAGCGAGGTAAAACCGAGAATATTTATTTTTGTCTTATCCCGCTGCAACTCGGAGTTTAATTTGGCAATTACCTTTGCGCGTTCTTCATCGGAAACCATATCGATGAAATCGACAATAATAATCCCGCCCAAGTTCCGCAGTCGAATCTGCTTGGCAATTTCTACTGCCGCCATCATATTGGTTTGAAAAACCGTATCCTCCAGATTGATTGAACCGGTAAACTTTCCGGTATTAACATCAATTACGGCCAAAGCCTCGGTTTGATCAAAAACAAGGTAGGCGCCGCAATCCAACCATACCTTTTTCTTTAGTGCTTTTTCAAGTTGTAGATCAACATTGTAGCTTTCAAATAAAGGAATTTCATTGCTATAAAACTGGATACGGCTTTTACAGGACGGAGCCAAGCTCTTCACTAATTCGATGGCCTTGGAATATGCTTCGCTATCGTCGATTTGCAGCCGGTTTACATCTTTACTCAGATAATCCCTTAAAATTCGATAGAGTAAATCATGATCCCGGTAAAGCAGGGCAGGGCAAGGCCCCTTTTTTTCTTTCTTTTGAATTTTTTTCCAAACGTTGACTAAAAATTCATAATCGCTTTGCAATTCGGCTGCGTCAACATCTTCTGCCGCAGTACGAATGATAACTCCAACGCCGGGTCCTTTAAATGAGGTAACAATTGATTTTAAGCGATCCCGTTCCGTTTCACTTTCAATCCGTCTTGAGACACCGATATATTCAAAGGTTGGGATAAAGACCAGATAGCGACCGGGTATGGTGATCTGAGTAACTACCCTGGCTCCTTTGGTGCCGATCGGTTCCTTGATCATTTGCACCATAAGTTCTTGACCTTCACGCAACAAATCTTTAATGGAGAGATTTTTGGGATGCTCGGTATTACCGGTTTCGTTATCCCGGTACAGAACATCATCAATGTATATAAAAGCGTTTTTATCCTCACCAATGTTTATAAAAGCGGCTTGCATCCCGGGCAACACATTTTCCACTTTGCCCAGATAAATGTTGCCGGCGCGGCGTTGTTCTTCCTGGCGTTCCACTGTAAATTCTACCAGGTTGCCATCCTCCAGGATAGCAACCCGTACTTCATTAATACCGATATTTACCAAAATTTCTTTATTCATTCGTTACCCCCCGGCTCTAACACAAATCCAGCGGTTTACTGACCAATTCCCCGTCTTCATGCCATAAACCGATCCTCGTAATATTTACAACTTCAACCGGCTCCGGAATATTACCGGTGATATCTTCCGGACGTAAATTACCGCTACTTCCGATCTCTCCTGTGATACGAATCTCCAAAGTATCTAAGCCGATTACCTCTATAGTTAAATTATGCAGCCACGGACGAATGTTTACTAATTTTTGACCGTCTTTTGAATAACGTGAAACGATTAACTCCGGTAAGTCACATAACTGGTTTAGCCATTCGATTATTTTCTTTTGAACCGCAGGGTTTGATTTTAAAACAACAGCATAGGAGGCACGATTAATAACCGCATTTAATGGTTTGGCATGATGCTTAAAACGACTGATTGCGATAGCTCGCAACCCTTCCGGCAAAGAATTATTGAGGACGGCGATAATCTCATCCGGTTCTTTATCATGCAGTAATTGAAAGTCTAAGTATTCATCGCTACTACTAATACCCACCGCCAATGCGGGTCCGAAACTTATTTTAGGATGCGGATGAAATCCTTCGGAATAAGCGAGTGGCAATTGGCCGCGCCGAAAAGCCCTTTCCATGGTACGAATCAATTCTAAGTGAGAAAGAAATTTTAAATCCTTTTCTTTGCTGAAACGCAGACGGTATTCATACATGTTGCTCACCGACTATTTGTTTATTAACCGCTAGACTGCCACACACACCACAATCAGAACAAGCCGATTTACGACAATCTGCCGTTAAAATACCGGCAATCGCTTTATCGTATTCTTGCTTCAAAAATTCCCGGTTGATACCGCTATGAATATGCGACCAAGGCAAGATTTCTTCAAAGAAGCGGGCTCGGGTATAAAAATCGGGATCCATATTATTTTCCGCCAAGGTATCCATCCATAACTGGTAATTGAGTTGATCACTCCAACCATCGAACTTGGCGCCTTTTTGCCAGGCCTGATAAATAATTTTTCCCAAACGTCGGTCGCCTCGGGCAAAAACCCCTTCCAATCGGCTCATATGCGGATCATGCCAATTAAGTTCCAAATGGCGACCGCGTAGATGTTCCTTAAGATAATTCTGTTTTTGCATAGTTTCGGCAACCGAAATCTGTGCCTGCCATTGAAAAGGAGTGTGCGCTTTGGGCACAAAAGTGGAAATACTGGCGGTAATCCGTAAAGCGCTGGCTTTGGGATGAATTCGTTTACCGATTCGATAAACCGCTTCCACCAATTGAACAATTCCTGCCAGATCCTCCTCAGTTTCCGTGGGTAAACCGATCATAAAATAAAGCTTTAACTTTTGCCAACCCGCTTTAAAAGCGGCTTCAGAGGCATTAAATAAATCGGCTTCGGTTACTCCCTTGTTAATTACTCTGCGTAAACGGTCGGTTCCGGCTTCGGGGGCAAAGGTAAGACTACTTTTGCGGGTACTTTGAAATTTGGCCGCCAAGTCAATGGAAAAAGAATCAATCCGTAATGAAGGCAATGAAATATTAACTCCCAGCGGATTGAAACAACCGCACGCCTCACCAAGCAGTGACTCAATTCGGCTATAATCGGCGCTACTAAGTGAGGTTAATGATAATTCATCATATCCGGTGTTTTCTACCAAGCGCCGGAGTGCTTGCATGATCACTTCAGGTTTTTTCTCGCGCACCGGTCGGTAAATCATTCCGGCTTGACAAAAGCGGCAGCCTTTGGAGCACCCTCTTTGAATCTCGTATACCACCCGGTCATGAACAATATCCAAATAGGGAACCAACCATTTTTCCGGCGTAAAAGCAGTTCCAAAATCTTTAACCACCGCTCTTACCGGATGGTCCCCGTTTAATCCGTCGATACCCGCCACACTACCGACTTCAGTATATGACACTTGAAAATTAGACGGAATATAGACACCGTTAATCTTTGCCAACTCTCTAAACAGTTCCGGTCGTGAGGCGCCGGAATGTTTCCAGCGCCGGATCGCTTCACAGATAGGGATCATTGTATCTTCGGCTTCACCGATAAAAAAGCAGTCAAAGAAATCGGCCAATGGTTCGGGGTTGTATGTACAAGGACCTCCGCCGATCACGATTGGATGGCTAGAGGTTCTATCTTTGCTGTAGATTGGCACCTTTCCTAAATCCAACATCGTGATAACATTGGTATAACTGAGTTCGTATTGCAATGAAAAGCCAATCATATCAAATTCATCAAGACTGCGTTTGTTCTCCAATGAAAAAAGCGGCAAATTTTCTTGTCGGAGTATGCCTTCGAAATCAGGCCAGGGGGCATATACTCGTTCAGCCAGCATGTCGGGATGCGAGTTGATTAATTCATAAAGAATACGGAGTCCCAGATGAGAGAGGCCAATCTCATAAACATCCGGAAATGCCAATACTGCTTTAAAATCAATGGTTGTCCAATTTTTAACCTGACAATTATATTCTCCGCCAATATAACGGCCTGGTTTACTAACCTTAGGTAATAATTTTTCGATTGTTTGCCATAAACTGGCTGTATTTGGCTGATCCGTCAAACCGACTCCTCCAGTAATTCCCGGAAATTGAAATGTAGGATTATTCTACCTCATCTGAGGATATAGTGCAATATATAATCTTCTCGAAACTTGCGTCAAATCCCTGATTTATCAATGAGTCCCAGGCTGTTTCTTCACTTATTATACGCATTTTTTTAGTTTTATCTTGGTAAAAAAAAAGCAAATAATCAGCGGAACCGTAGTATTCTAACGGTAATCGTAAGGGAGTATTCGGCTCAACCAATACCGGTTTAATATTCAAAAAACCGTCTCGGATCAGATTCTTCCGTTTTTGTTGAAGTGTCTTCAGGATTAGTGATATATCCGGGTTCTTAAATGAGAACCAGTGATAAATAATGAAAATTGCAATGGATAGGTGGATTGTTCCAGCCTGGTGCTGATATAAACGGACGGATCCTAACGTTAAAAACAGCAAACCGATTACTGCCGTTATTTTTTTTTGGATACTGTAAGAGTTTTTTAAACCAAGATTTTTATTGAGCCAGGCGTGTAAGATACGACCCCCGTCAAGTGGAACCGCGGGGATTAGATTAAGAAATCCGATAAAAAGATTGATTTGTAACCAGTATGAGAGATATCCATTCTTAATTCCCAGTAACTCCAAATATAGTACCCCGGCCGCCATTAATAAATTGGCGCAGGGACCGCTGGCGGCAATTAACGACTCGGCCGTGGGATTAATTGTAAAAGCGGGGTCAACTTTTAGGCTACCGCCAAGAAGCGTCCAACGAAGTTCCCGGACTGGAAAACCTAAAAGTTCACAACAGAGGATATGAGTTGTTTCATGGATAGCAAGCGCTGCTAAGGCCAGAAGAATAAAACCAATGGTCCCGTGATTCAAGCTAAATCCGAACAGCCAACAAAAAAAGATGGTAGTAAATAGCCCGGTTTTAAATCCAAATCGCGGCAACGGCATAGGAATCAAACAGCCAAGACCGATAAGGGATCTACCGGTCGATCATACTCTTGGATCTCGAACCATAAAATTGAACCTCGTTCCTGATCGGGACGACTGATTTGAGCTATTGTGTCACCAGCCTTAACTGTCTGGCCGACTTTCACCTTGACTAAGCCCAGGTAATTGTAGCTGGAACTCCAGCCATTGCCATGGTTGATAATAAGCTGCCAACCCCGGCCGGCTTGGTGATTAACCTCGGAAACCGTGCCATCCGCGATTGCAAATACCAGCGTATCGGGCAGCGCAGTAATTTCGATGCCGGAATTAAAAGTGCGGTTTTTGCGATCGGAGTCATACTGCCAACCATATCCCTTAGTAATACTTCCTTGAATCGGCCAAACCGAATTCGTAAAGATATTTTTAGGGGAAGATGGTTGCTCGAATTTTTTAGTAATTTCTTCAAGACGAACCAAATTGCTCATATTTCCAATCAATTCCTTCCACAATTGAGATTGGCTAATCCGTCCGAAAGTTTCCTGCTGGGATGTTTCGATAGCACTATGAAGTCTATTGCATGCCCAATTCATCCAGGATAAGCCGGAATGGGAGATAACTAATGTCATGATTAAAAAGCAAATCGCCACAATTGTTTGATAGAGGAGGTTATTAAAAAAATGGAAATCGGAGTCTTCCGCCGCAAATAATTCGGATTGCTCCGTGGTAGAGGTAGAATTGGGATCGGAATCGGAATCGGGATTGGGAGTTGAAACTGAAACGGGATCTAATTCAGGATCAAACGAATAAAGTTCCTTATTTTGAATCATCAATAAATACTCCCCCTCCCATTTAAATTATTTATATGGGAGAGGAAGCTTGACTAGAACCGGATACGCAGGGACAACGGTGCATCAATTATCGTAGCGGATTTAACCGGTTTCAATGGCATCAGTCGGGCAGCCGTCCGCAGCCTCCTGAATACATTCTTCAAATTCCTCTTCCACCGGTTCACCGGAGGTTTCAGCCTTTTCATCGTCGTTCCAGCCGAAAATCTCCGGGCAACTAGAAACACAAAGCCCGCAACTGATGCATAAGTCTTGATCCACCTTTACTTCCATGCTTTCATCCCCTATTTTCATTTGTTTACTTCAATATTATCTCAAAAAAGTTAATTGAGTATTCGTTAAAGTCAAACCTTAGTCGGGAGATGAATTAGTCTGGTCCAAACGGAACTTTACCTGTTGATACCAATACAATTGTTCTTGATATGGCATCCGGTTAAGTCCGCTGGGGTTGGGTAGGACAAAATCAAGACTGAAGGCGAAAACGGAGCTTGGCTGGATTCCCCAGGAGAAATTCCTTTTTTTACCTACATAGCGGTAACTGTCTTTGCCTAAATAAGCGATGATCCGGGGACGATGTTGTTGGATTAGAGCTAAAAAAGCTTCAGCGCCCGCTTCAAATTCGGCGCGACTAAGCTCCGCGGCATTAGCGCTCGCACGAGCCACAATGTTGGTTATTCCAAAGTCATAATTCAATAAGCAACTATCTTGAGCAGCGGTTAATCTATGTTCAGTCAGCCCGCAGTCGGCCAGCAGACGCCAAAAACGGTTGGAATATCCGGCAAAATGGTGACCAACTGCAGCACTGCGTAAGCCGGGATTGATTCCGACGAAAAGTATTTTTAAATGGTCGGACAATAGATTGGGAATGATCAATTCTGAAGTCATCCGGCTTGAATTGCACGCGCGCGCGATGGTTCAAGGAACCGATCGGGTATCCGCCCGCTCCATTTGCCGCATTTATCACCCAGACAGGCAATCAATAGGCCTTCCTGTTTCAATTCCACCACTTCACATTGATTGGAGCAACCGCTGCAATCAAAGCTTTCAGTGATGATTGGGTTGTCGATCACTTGGAATCCCTTAAATCGCGTAACCGCTTTTTGATTGATTACCGCATCTTTTGCCAATAGAGCGGCGCCAATCGCTCCCATTACTTCATAATGTTCGGGAATGATTAGCCTACACTCTAACGTTTCTTCAAATGCTTTACGAATCCCAAGATTTGCAGCGACACCGCCTTGAAAGATGATGGGTGGTTTAAGTTCCCTACCTTTGCCAAGATTGCCGAGGTAATTACGCACCAAAGCCCGGCATAGACCGGCTAAAATATCTTCCAGGGGATGACCCATCTGTTGTTTGTGGATCATATCCGATTCGGCAAAAACTGCGCAACGTCCGGCAATACGAACGGGATGCTCGCCCTCGACGGCTCGCTCGCCAAAATCTTTGATATCAATATTTAAGCGGGCAGCCTGCTGGTCGAGAAAAGAACCGGTTCCCGCGGCACAAACCGTATTCATGGCAAAATCCTTCACGATACCGTCTCGAATAAGAATCAATTTGGAATCCTGACCGCCGATTTCAATAATCGTTTGCACTTCCGGTTCCAAATTTAAGCAGGCAATGGCATGAGCGGTAATTTCATTTTTAACTAAATCGGCCCCCAGGAGTTTGGCGATTAATTGCCGCCCTGAACCGGTAGTTCCCACGGCGGCGATCTCAAAATCTTTGATATCCTTGATTAGCAGTGCTAATCCTTTTTGAACGGATGCCACCGGATTGCCTTTGGAACGCAAATATATTTTTTTCACCAGCTCGCCCTGGCTGTTGATTAATACTAAATTGGTGCTGACCGAACCAATATCAATACCGAGATATAACTTCAAGGGGCTTTCCTCCATTCCGCTTTTGCGATTGATAATGCAGCATATCAATAAATGCTTCCAGCCGGGTATCGATCCCGGCCTCGGCTGAATGTTCATCAATAATAATTGAGAGCACCGGAATTTCCAATTCCCGGGATACCCTAGGCAATACTTGCATGGCGATGATCTCCGGCATACAGGTGAAGGGAGCCAACTCGATCACGCCATGATATCGGTTGACGCCTGCTTTTACTGTCAATGCGATTGTTTCCAGACCATGTCCGCCCACAAAATTGCGCAAATAAGGGCGGGCCATTAATTTTAAATTTTTGTTCCAATTGGGATGAATAATGCTAAATAACAGATGATCGCGGACCCACTCCGTAAAATAGATGGTACGTTCAACAGTTACCCCCATTTCTCCCAGGGTTCGTTCGATCTCAAAGTTGACCTTGGGTTCAAGAACCATATAAATTTCTCCCAATAAAAGAATTTTTAAGGGAGTTATTGTTATTCCTAATTTTAAATGAATCCCGTTCAAAGCATCCAGGTAATTTTTCAAAGTTGATTGAATGTCATGCACCAGATAAACTTGATCGAGGGCGCGATAAAAATCAGCTTGCAGGTTGGTAGTGGCGCCGAAAGTCTGTTCCAACGGCCTGATTTGGTTTGCCAACCGGTCAAAGCGGTCCAGAGCATCCGCTTTTAACCATGCCAAATGAATGGCATTAATAATATCATGTGGCCGGTGCCGGGGGAAATAATGTTTGATCTTATCCCATAACTCCCAGGGATGCGTTTTTGGCGCTTCGAGTACTAAAAAATCAATAGAATAGCCGGCCTCTCGTAAAACCTCCCGTTGCTGTTCGCCATAATAACCGAAACGGCAGGGTCCAACACCTCCGGCCATCAATATTAGCTCGGCTCCGGCTTCAATTGCTTCGATATAATTTCCCAAATTGATCTTTAGGGGGTAACAAGCAAACTCCGGCGCTAGTTTAGTCCCAAGCGCCACGGTGCGACCGGATATCGGAGGCGGGATCACCGGTTCCAGCCCCAACTCGGTTAATAAAGTCCGAATGGGAATATATGAATTGCCGATATGAGGAAAAGTTGCTTTTAGCATGCCGGATTTTGGTACTTCATTAAATCTAAAAATGCCTCCAATCTCGTAATAACGCCCGCCTCCCCGCTATGCTCCTCGTAATATATTTTCAGGCAAGGTTTTTTTGCCTCTTTAATCCTACGTTCCAGCATATCACTTACAAGCGCTTCCGGCCCGCAGGCAAAAGGCGCGATTTGAATAAATCCGTCAACCGGTGTTTCTTTGCAATGAAGCATCCATTCTAAGGCATCAAATTGGACCCGGCCGGTAGTCCAAAACATTTTTTTTGCCAATTTGCCGGATCCCTGACCTAGGTATTGATGCGGCATCATTTCCGGAGTTAAAAAATAAACTTGATAGTCGCTCAAAATTTGAAGTAGATTTAAATTAAAACAATCATCATAAAGGCAGTAGGGATGACCGAGTAATCCGATGGTGAGTTTTGATTTCGCTCCGGGTTCGTTTTGAAGGGCTTGAATTATCGTTTCGGCCGGTGATTCGGGTACGGATGATTTATTTGCTTTTTTAATTTGTTTTTGAATAGACCTAGAGATAAAGATAGGGCTAGAGCTAGGCGGGCGTTCTAGATGACGACAAGCATTTTGTAAGCTGTTTATCATATCCACTCGACGCGGCCCCACTTGAACTAGTAAAAGTTGGTCTTTTACTGCGGGTATTGCATGACATACAATATCCGGCAGTCCCATAAATTTCGGACAAATAAAAGCATCCGGCTCTACTTTGATCAAATGGGGTATCATGATTCGATCAGTAAACGGGATTAACGCCCGGACATGTCCCAGAAATATCTTCACCGGAAGACACAATTCGTCTAAAGCGGTTTCAACTCCAGCCAGCATAATTTGACGATTGGTTGGAGGAGAAGTCACCACCGTAAAGCCGGAGTCCTGCCAGAATTTCTCCCAGATCGAACCGTACCAATAATATAATAAAGCTCTGGGAATACCTATTTTCAATCCATCACCGGCCCGTGTTTTAAATTGATATCATCGTTGCCTTTTACAGCAAAATATTATTTATTAGTTCTAAGTCTCCAACTATTTTCCTTCTTTTTATGTGAAGAAGCTTACTGTTTAAAATTACTTCGTTTTAGCACTTCCTGAACTGCCAGAGTGGTTATCTTAGCCCCATTCTCCACCAAATCGGCATCTTCCATTTTGCCCAAATCGCCCAGGCCTATAATAATCGGGATATTTAATGAATTTAAGACATCTACCGTATCTCCCTCCACTTTATTATGGCCTTCATTTTCCGGATAACCTTCTTTGGTAACCGGTAAATCAATAACTGAACCATCCCTGGTAACAGAAGCCGTAATCGGTACCCCATCAACATGGGCTGTGTTGGAGGCTACTGCAACTACGCCCAGAATATCGATATCCGGATCGGCAGCCAAGTCTCGGATCACTTTTTCACCATTTCCCTCGTCGCGGCAACCACAGTCATCAACCATCACTAATACAGGATCATGGACCGCTTTTTTAATTGCCGCAGCTATCTCCGGTCCTTCCACAGGGGTAGGATTACCGCCGGAGAATGAAATTGCCCGGCCTCCAACATTATGGGCAACTTTTTCAACAACTTTTTGAGCCACCCGATCGCCATCGGTAATGATTACAATTTTTCTTTTCGGCACCTGGAAAACTCCTTTACCTGATATGAAATTATTCGTAATGCTAAATTTAAGATTCTTTTTTAAATTGACTTACCTGCTCACACAATTGTTGATAATTTTTCCGAATCCCCACTGCAATTAAATATTTTCCCAATCCTGAAATTTTAAAAATGTCATTTATCAATGAACCGATTTTCATCCATAAATTATTAGCCAACTCCCCGGCATTAATAAAATGCCATTTTGTTAAATCCAAGCCCTGCTTTTCTAAGATGAAATTTACAGTTTGCAGGGCCAATTCATAATTTGTACCGAAAGCCACTGTATAAACTGAATCGCCCCGGTAATCTTCACCTATGAAATGAGGGACCCCTATGTCCCTCGGAATGCCTTGCTTAAACTCCTGAATGGATAGAATTTCTTGAAGAGCCGGCACTCGGTTCCCGGGCAATTTTTGAAGATGAATATAGGCGGCAATCAGCGCTGATTGAGAAAATCCGGCGTAAAAATAAAAAAATTTCACGTTCATTTCCCTATTGTATACTGAATGGTTTCTCTCACTTTGGCGACTAAAATCGGAAACGAAAAAATTGTTCCCAAAGTAACGAGTGGTCTGCCCAGTTTAACCCATCCCATTGCTCGAGAGGAAAAGCCTCCGGTAACCATCAAGGGATTATATAATTGTACGCAATCGACAAAATAATACTGAGAATAATCGGCGCCGCTTAACTTTAAAAATTCTTGAATAATATGGATCACCAACTGGACGGAATTTCTACGTCCCAAAATATAAACTTCATTCCCCCGTTCATCTTTTCCGATAAAGATCAATTTCCCATGATCCTTATTAGTAATGCAGTCAAAATAGGGGATCTTTTTGAAATCATTCCAACTGGGAAGCCGGTTATTACTCAAGATTCCCAGGTGGATGGCTGCCGCAGTCGGAGATGCATGGGCTCCTCCATAACAATGATAAACAATTTTCAAGAATGATCCTCATTCTTATTTTGACTGGAGTTTTCCTTGCTTTCCGTATTCGGATACGAATCCGAATCCGGATCTGAATCATCAGGTTCTTCACCGATTGCCCCGGTAAATTCCTTACGTAAATCTTTTAAACTACCTCGATTGATGAGTAAAAATAAGCCAACTCCAACCACTAAAAACGCAATTACCCAAAAAAGGCTACGCATGCTGCCGCGATTGACAGCTCTAGTTCCGCTGGTACCGTATAAAACATCTTTAGCGGCGGCTGCGAATACTTGTGCCCCTCTCTCAGCTGAAACTTTACTGTTTCGGTCCGCCCCAAACTCCAGCAATATACTGCGGGGACCCAAATCTTGATTATATTTTCCTTTGCCGTAGAAAATTCCTTTAATAAAACCGGGATACCTGCGGTCACAGGCTGCTTTAATCCGTTTGGCAAAATCATTATTGGCTTGAAAATTGGGGTTTTGACGCCCCACCACTAATTGAACCTTGGTAACTCCTTTATTTTGAATTACATCGCTGTATAATTGCGGGGGTACCGCATCCCTATGAACATCTAGCAGAGTAGTCGGCCGGTTTTTAAGCAATTGCACCGCCGTACGTCGCGACCGATCATACGCCATGGCATCATGGGGATCGTGAGGAGCTTTAGAGTGTATCACCGGTATGCCGTTTTTCTCAAAAGCATTAGTTAAACTGTCTCCCACTTGAAAAATGCCGCCATGTCCAAACTTACTGGAAGTACCATCACCGGGGATATAGGACTCATCGGAATGGGTATGATAAATCCCAATGGCGCCTTTGTGTTTAACTTCACCTCGTAAAAATTCCAAACTGGAAAGTGAAGCCCATAATTCTTGTAAATTGGTAAGAACCGAGGCCAAGGTGGCGGCATTTAGATTTTCCTTTTTGACCAATTTGACAATAGCGGTAGTGCCCTGGACCCGGGTTACTTGATATAGATAATTTTGATCATTTAAATATTCGTCTCCGACTACAATTTGATGATCAGTACAGGTGATTATTTTACCNCGGGTATCTTTTAGCGTCATATACTTCCCATTCAGTTCACTTTCAGCAAATACCGGAACACCCAGAGCGATTATAAGAAAAAGTGTGATAGTGTAGCAAAAAAGAGTAAGTTGGCGTTTCATGATTCGCGCTCCTTTTCGTTCTTACTTGTTTCTTCCGGATGATCCAAGGCCTCCTCTAATTCCTCCGCCCGTCCTTCATGAGCCGGACCTCCTTGTAGGGCCTCACGTCCTTCACCGATAATCTCTGCCAGTAATACAGCCAAAATAGCGGCGATTACCAAAGTATCAAAAACACCGGCTCCTCCTATCCGGGTAGGCACATTGCTGCCTCGGACCTCAAAGATATGGACAATATCCATGGCCAAAACTCCCATGGTGGCAATGATAAATGCCAAGCGGCGTGACCTGCCAGCTATATAAGCAATGACTCCGGCAATAATCGCCCATAAATATTGAGGTTCAATAAATCCCCGACTGGTATCGAAGTGATATAATTTATTAACCCCATAAAGGACTCCTGTTGTCAAAATAATTCCTACGATTGAGTGAAACCATTCTTTAGCCGACCCGGCTTTAACCAAAACATAAACGGCCAAAAGTAACGGTAAAAGGGCTCCTCCGACATTCAAGCTAATGCTGGGTGTGCGCCAGAGCGGAATATCAATAAAGCTTCCTACAATCATGGCGCCGATAAAAAACAAGCCGCCACGGTCGCTTAAATAAAGTCGATCCAGTATTTGATGGGTCAGGCCGAAAAATATTAACACACTTGCCAAAATTAAAATAACTACCCCGGTCATTCGATCAACCTCCTTGTCTATTAGACTCTCCGGGCATTATCCTGGTTATGCTGGTAAATGGAAGCAGAAATTTGCTGAGCAACTCACTTCTCCGAATCTAAAGCCGTTGTTTACAATCGAGTTGATGAAGCAATGCGGTGATTGTTGCCAATTAAAAAAAGTCAACCATAATTTTATAGTTGACCTTTTAGCGTTAAAATGACCGGGGTATTTATAGTTTTATTTTTTAAAAAACTGGGCTAGATTCTGAGTAATTGCTCCATCACCCTGGTCTTTAAAAAACTGTTCCAATTCCTGCTTGTTTTGATCTTGAGCAATTTGATTCAGGCTCAAGGAGATCCTACGATTGGCTTTATCAATCTTTAAAACCTTGGCTTGCACTTCTTGGCCGATAGTGAGTACCTCTTCCGGCTTACTGATCCGTTTATCGGAGATCTGCGAGATATGGACTAAGCCATCAACCTCGGGAGCCAATCGTACAAAGGCTCCGAATGATTCCATCCGGACAACTGTACCAGGATAAATTGAATCTTCTTTAAATTGGGAAATCGCTTGATCCCAAGGGTGCGATTGAAGTTGCTTAAGCGATAGCGAGATTCGTTTCATGGCGGGATCAACTTTTGTCACAATCACTTCAACTTGATCGTCTTCTTTCAGTACATCCCGAGGTGACTTAACCCGGAACCAGCTCATCTCCGAGACATGAATCAATCCCTCGACTCCTGAACCCAAATCCACAAAAGCCCCAAAGTTGGTAATTCGGGTTACGCGACCATTTCTGCGTTCCCCTTCCTGAACAGTACTGAAAAATGCCGTTTCCGCCTTCTGCCGTTCTTCTTCCAATAGCACCCGGCGTGAAACCAAAACTCTTTTTTTGGCGCGGTCATACTCCAGTATTTTTACTGGAAAAGTCTGACCGACGAGTGATTCCAAATCAGCTTTCAAGCCGGATTGAGAAGCCGGCATAAATGCCCGGATTCCGTCAATATCAACATTTAAGCCGGCGTTTACGGTTTGGGTAACCTTTCCGCTAATCGTTTTGCCGGACTTAAAAACCTCTTCAAGCTGAAACCATTTCTGTTCCTGATCAACTAACCGCTTGGATAGTAAAATCCTATCTTCTCCACCGGACCGGGTAACCATAACTTTAATTACATCGCCGACTTTGACTAATTCTTTGGCGGAAGTAGCCGGTTCATTTGAAAGCTCTGCCAAAGGAATTACTAAATCAGACTTACCGCCGATGTCTACAAAAGCAGCATCATCGCGAACGATGATGACTTTGGCTTCAATTATTTGACCTTCATCCAAATCTTTAAAATGATCTTCCGGCCATTCAAATTTTTCATCACTTACCCCGGTCTCTTGCTCTTTCTCTTGATCCAACTCGCTCAATGTATTACCCCCCATATTTCTTTATTTCTTGAAGTACTATATCAATTTGCTGATCCGGCGTAGAGGCCCCGGCCGAGACTCCTACCTTATTTACTCCGATAAACCATTCGGATTTAAGTTCTGCCGCCGTTTCAACTTGATAGCTATGAATACAATTACTACGACTTATCTCCAGTAACCTTGAGGTGTTGGCGGAATTTTTGCCGCCCACAATAATCATCCGCTCAACTTCTTGGCTCAGTTCGGCTACTTCCTGTTGACGTTTAGAAGTCGCCAGACAAATTGTATTAAAGATCCGAATTTCCTTTGAGAATTCCAGTAAACCGGACACAATCAATTGAAAATTTGAAAACTCTTGGGTAGTCTGACTAATGACGCCAACCTTGGGGGCTATCTGTTGCTGGTTTAAGTCGCTCACACAATTTACAACCAGCGCATCGCCTGCCACCGATTCTAAAACTCCTTTTACCTCGGCGTGTTCTCGTTCACCGATAATAATAACTTGATAACATTGCTCATGGAGCAAAACCGCCAATTGTTGTACATTCTTAACAAAAGGGCAGGTAGCATCAATAATCTCTAAGTTTTTAGATAGCGCTTGTTGATAAATTTGCGGCCCGACGCCATGGGAGCGGATCACTACTCTGCCGCCGGGAATATCTTCAATACAATTCACTACTTTAAGCCCTTTAATGCTTAATTCCTGAACAACTCCCGGATTATGAATCAATGGTCCTAAACTAAAAATAGCGGTGTTTTGAGATGCAAGTGCTTCATGCGCCATTTCCAATGCTCTTTTTACTCCAAAACAAAAACCGGCGGTCCGGGCCAGTAATATCTCCATGAATGGCTTCCTTTTACTATCTATCCCTCTATCTGTCTATTCTTATCGCGTATCTTTAGCTTACCGATACTTATTCATTAGGTAGTTATCAAATTGGGCGCCTTTGGTACAGGCGAGTTCGATTACTTTGGTTACAACTTGATCAATCGTTAAACTGGTTGTATCTAAAAGAATAGCTTGTTTAGCTTGGCATAACGGGCTTATTTCGCGATGGCTGTCCAAATAATCACGTTGTCGGATCTGTTCCTCCAGCTCTTGAAGTTCAACCATAATTCCTTTTTCTTTAAGTTCCAACCAACGCCGTTTACTGCGTTCAGTGACTGATGCGGTTAAAAATATCTTCAATTCGGCCTGCGGTAATACCACTGTCCCAATATCACGGCCATCCATAACAACCCCGCCGGTTAAGGCCATCTTTTGTTGCAAAAGTACCATAGCTTCTCTTACCCCGGAAACCGCTGCTACTACCGAAACATTATTGGTCACTTCAATCGAACGAATTTCCTCGCTAACATCAGAACCATCCATAATCACATGCAATTGGGTTCCATCGATAAGCGGTTCATAAACCAAGACGATGGATATGTGGTTTGCCAATTGGGTTAATTGTTGTTCATCGGTTAAACAAATATTCTCTCGCAAGGCTTTAAAAGTAATTGCCCGGTACATCGCACCGGTATCGATATAAGTATAACCAAATTTTAAAGCCACTTCTTTAGCAATTGTACTTTTACCGGAACCCGCCGGTCCGTCAATGGCAATGGAAATTTTTTTGGAATTCATGATTTCTCCGTGGTTAAATATTTAAAATGAATAGGCTTGTGTAAAATGAAGATCGTAAAAAAAATAACCAAATACGTAAAAATGATACTCATCTTTACTATAAGCTCGCTAAAGTTTATACTTGTTAAGTATTTCTTCTCGGCCCTTATGAACGACTTTGATAGTCCGGTCAAGGCTGTCTTCCAGGTTTTCTAATAGTTGACTGGCATATTGCAAAGCCTCATCTTCGATCTCTACGGCAGTTTGCTTTGCATCATTGACAATGCGGTGCGCATCTTCTTCAGCCCGGGTAGTGATCTGATCCTCACGGACCAACCGCTCCGCATAACTCTCCGCCTCCCGAAGGATCCGTTTGGCTTCTTCCTGGGCTTGAGCCAAATAGCGTTCTTTTTCACGGCTAACCCATTCTGCTTCCTTGATCTCATCCGGCAAGGCAATACGCACTTTTTTAATTAATTCATCAAGTTCATCTTTGTCCATCCAAACCTTACCGGCTAGTCGAAAATTGGTAGCCGCCAGTTTTTCCAGATGATCTAAGAGGAGAAGTATATTCATCTTTGGCATCGGTTTACACCTGCATCAATTTATATTTTCCGTGTAAGGCTGCTTCGACTTGCGCAGGGACCAGATCGTGGATATCCCCGCCGTATTGAGCTATTTCTTTAACCATACTGGAACTTAAGAAAGAGTATTCATTCTTGGTCATCATAAACATGGTCTCGATATTCGGAGCCATTCGTTTATTATTCAATGCCATTTGAAATTCGATTTCAAAATCGGAAATGGCTCTTAATCCTTTGACAATCAGTTTCCCTTTGACTTGGCTAACAAAATCGACCAATAAACCACTAAAGCTGAGAACTTCTACATTCGGCAAATGGCTAAGTACGGATTTTAATAAATCGACCCGTTCTTCCACGCTAAAAAGCGGTTTCTTATTTGAGTTTTTTAAGACTCCAACCACCACGGTCGGAAAGAGTTGAGCGGCGCGCTCAATAATATCGACATGACCGTTGGTAACCGGATCAAAACTTCCCGGACAAATTGCTTTCGCATTATCATAGAGCATCTATCTAACCACCAATCTATAATCCAATATGTCACGTATCAGCTGTTTGTAAAAGTGTAAGACTTATATCACCGTAGTTTCTGGCTAATATAACAGTCATCGCAGGAACATTAAGGGTGAGTTGGCGAGGATGTTCGACGATTAGGATCCCATTTTCCTTTAGCAAACGGAAAGCCATGATTAATTCGACAGTTTTTGGCAATAAGCCTGCTTGAAAAGGGGGATCAAGAAAAATTAAATCAAAACTAAGCCCTTCTTTGGCGATGATTTCCAAGGTCCGTTCCGCCGGTAGTTGAACAATCCGAAACTTGTCGTCAGGATCCAGAAATCGCATATTTTCACGTACTAGTTTTATACTGACGGGATTAGCATCGGCAAAAACAACTGAATTGGCATTACGGCTCAATGCTTCAATCCCAATGGCGCCACTGCCTGCAAATAAATCTAAAAAATCCGCTCCCTCAATCTTATCACTGATGATATTAAACAAGGCTTCTTTTATCCGGTCTGCAGTTGGCCGCAAGCCTTCATGTTTAGGTCCTTTTAAGATACGACCTTTGTATTTACCCGTAATAACTCTCATTGGGCTGGCAAAGCAATAATACCGACAGTGTTTGGCCCGGCATGCGACCCGACAATCGGTCCCACAATACTGGGATAAGACTCGGCAATATTTAAATTTTTCTCAGCAATTCCTTGTAATATTTGAGCTACCTCCGGAATTTCAGTATGAAGTACGCAAATCATAAGCGGCGTTTTCCCATATTGTTGTACTAATTTTTCCACCATTACTGAAGCCACTTTTTGAATATTACCTCTAACTTTTTCGGATGGAATAATAACCCCGTCGCTTATTGAAAGGATCGGCCTAATATTTAGCAAACTGCCAAGCAATGTAGATGCTTTACCGATTCGTCCGGTTCGATGAAGATATTCAAGGCTATTTAGTGTAAAATAGATTGCAATCTGTTTTTGCCAATCATGAATTGCGGCGATGATCTCTGCTGCGGTAACATTATTATTCTTAGCCATTCGGGCCGCTTTTATAACAATCAACCCCAAGGCCATGGAAACAAACCGGGAATCAATGATCTCAATCCGGCAACTATTCCCCGGCAATTCGGCTGCTATTTTAGCCGAACCCGCTGTACCACTCATCTCCTGAGAAATATAGATACCGATAATGGTATCCCCCGGGGATGCAATGCTTTGATATATTTTTAAAAATTCACCGGGTGACGGCTGTGAGGTATTTGGCAGTAGCGGTTCATTCCGTAAACGATTATAAAACTCTTCACTCCAAATATCTACCCCGTCTTTATAAACCTCATCTCCAAAATGAATATTTAACGGAACCACAGTAATATTGAGTTCCCGGATCCACCGTAATGGCAAATCTGCAGTGCTATCAGTTACAATTTTTAAAGCCATTGGTTTATTTACTCCCTATTCAACTGACAATAAGTAATAATATAAAGGCTGCCCTCCATAATATAATTCAATTTCAGCTTGAGGAAAACTCGCTTCAAGTTTATTTAATAAGTCTTGAGCCGTCATTGCAGTGACTTCATGACCATAATATAATGAGATTAAACCGCTATTTGCTGCAGGAATACTTTTTAATACTTTCTCCACAACCAGTTCCGGACTTTCATCACAAGCGACTATTTCACCATTCACTAATCCGATGTTATCACCTTGCTTAATCGGCTGCTCATTAAAATGAAACGCCCGAACTGCATAGGTTACTTCACCGGTAATGACGGTGCTGCTCTTTTCAATCATCCGTTCCACATTTACATCCAAAGAATTATCATCGGAAAAATTCATCATAGCCGCCAAACCTTCCGGAATACTTTGAGTAGGTATGACTTTTACTTCTTTGGGAGTCAATTCATGAACGTGGTTGGCAGTCATGATAATATTGCTGTTATTCGGAAGGATGATCACTTTTGACGAAGGAATTGCAGATACGGCTTTGGTTAAATCTTCAATACTGGGATTCATGGTTTGTCCGCCATTGACAACACTTTGCACCCCTAAACTACGAAATATTCGTTCCAGACCATCGCCGGCTGTAACTGCAACAATCCCGATTTGCCGGTTAGTGCTGCTTTCCATCAGCATTTTAGCCTGCCTTTGCTGACTTTGCTCCACCATATTATGAATTTGAATTTCCGATAAGTCGCCCAACCGGACGGCAAAATCCAAAATAATGCCCGGATTGTTGGTGTGAAGATGGATTTTGGAATTATTTTCGTCCCCCACCACTAATAAACAATCGCCATGAGGGCTAAGGCTATTTTTAATATAATCTAAATCCAGTTGTTT
>WSSedL1CaDRAFT_10000334_pt1 | contig 33008 bp, 28 predicted proteins | sample WetSurSL1Cattail_FD_9464 | JGI IMG/M metagenome (IMG submission 9464)
ATGCCTCCACAACATTTGATGCAACTGATTATTACGAAGTTTTACCTTCCAATCAACTAAAACTAGGGTTATGGCTGGAATCCGAACGAATGCTTCATCTTAAAATAGATAGCATTGGCATTGAAACGCAACGAAAGATTGTTAAAGAAGAACGTAAACAGAGGTATGAAAATCAACCTTACGGACGATTAGTATCTGAAATATTTTCAGCCTCTTATAAAGTAATACCCTATAAATGGATGCCTATAGGAGAAGATCAATACATAGACCAGGCCAATTACAATGAATTCATGACCTTCTACCAGGAGTTTTATGTTCCACAAAACGCAGTATTGGTTATTGCGGGTGATATACAAATAGAAACAACAAAAAGTTTGATTAAACAATATTTTGAAGATATTCCTTCCGGAAAAAGCCATATTTATCGACCCACAGAAAAAGAACCAGCGCAAAATGCCGAGATTAGGAAAACAACTTACGATAAAGTTGAATTACCTGCTATCATTTATGCTTATCATATTCCTGCGATTGGAGCTCCTGATTATTACGAAATGAAAATGTTACAAAAATATTTAACTGGGGGAGAAAGTTCCAAGTTTGCTAAATCATTGGTAGATAAGCAACAAATCGCCATGACTGTTGAAGCTTATCCATTTTCTCTGGAAAATGATGGCTTATTTATAATTCTAGGGTTAACAAATATCGGAAAAACAGCCGAGGACCTCGATAAAGCTATGGATATTGAAATTATAAACGCTAAAACCGAAGAAATATCAGACAATGATTTTCAAAAAATCAAAAATCAGCTTGAAAACGATTTTTACAGCAAAAATGCAACAATGAAAGGAATAGCTGATAATCTGGCAGGTAATTATACTTTTTTCAAAGATGCAAACCTTATCAATACTGAAATTGACAAGTATCAAAAAATAACAAAGGCTGATTTGGTCAGAGTTGCCAAACAATACCTAAAACCTGAGAATCGGGTAGTTTTATATTATTTACCAGAGTCCCTAAAAAATAAGGAGGCAAAACAATGAAACGAGTTACATATTTGATTATCATATTATTTATTCTGATTTTTAACGTCACGGCTCAGGTCGATCGTTCCAAAGCACCTCAATCAGGACCTGCTCCTAAGGTCCTACTTGGCGAATACTCCAAATTCGAACTCCCAAATGGTTTAAAGGTTTTTGTGGTTGAAGATCATCGTCTCCCAAGGGTAACTTTTTCAATTTCACTCATTATCGATCCTCCTCTTGAAGGTGTAAATACCGGAATTGGAAATCTCACTTCACAACTTATAGGAACAGGAACAAAAACACGGACAAAGGATCAAATCGATGAAGAATTAGATTTTATTAGTGGGAGTCTAAGTGCAAGCCCCAATGGATTATATGCCGCTTCGTTAAAAAAACATATTCAAAAATTACTGGATATTTTTTCCGATGTTACCATTAATTCATCCTTCAAAAAAGAAGAACTGGAGAAAAAAAGAACCCAATCATTGTCTAATCTTGCTTCAAATAAGGATGATCCAAATTTTATCGCTGACAATGTTTCTTCTGCACTCATTTATGGAAAAAATAACCCTTATGGAGAATTTGAAACAGAGACCTCATTAAAGAGTATAACATTAGACATGTGCGATCAATACTACAAAGAATATTTCAAACCAAATATCGCCTGCTTGTCCATTGTTGGTGATATTACTCCTGATGAGGCTAAAAGTTTGGTAACCAAATATTTTGGCACATGGACGAAAGGTGTAGTTAAATCCCAATCTTATCCCAAGCCTCAGCCTCCACTCACCACTAAAGTAGAACTGGTCGACCGTCCGCAATCTGTTCAATCGATCATAGAAATAGGCTATCCGGTCGACATTAATCCGGGATCTCCCGATTATATTAAAACAATGGTTGCCAATACAGTGCTTGGGGGTGGCGTGTTCCGATTATTTTTAAATCTACGCGAAAAACATGCTTACACATATGGCGCCTATTCCAGATTCTCGATTAATCCTTTGGTAAGTTGCTTTAGGGCAAGTACTAGTGCTCGAAACGCTGTAACAGACAGTGCTGTTTCACAAATTTTATATGAAATGAAACGTTTACGGGAAGAACCTGTACCAGAAAATGAATTAACACGAGTAAAAAATTACATGACAGGAAATTTTGCGCTCTCACTTGAAAAACCTCAAACCATTGCTTCATTTGCAGTAAATACCGAACGGTATAAACTTCCTAAGGATTTCTATTCCAACTATCTTAAAAGTATCGAAGCTGTCAATGCCACAGATATACAACAAATGGCCATGAAATATATTCTTCCTGACCGGTCAAATATCATAATTGTTGGTAAGGCTTCCGACATTGCCGAAAAAATTAAACGATTCAGTCCGGAAAACAAAGTTGAATATTATGACGTCAACGGAAGTGTTTATGATCCTACTAAATTACTTAAACCTGTACCTTCCGGAATAAATGCACAAAGTGTATTCGACAAATATTTGAAATCTATTGGTGGCCTAAAGAACATTGACAAAATCAAGAATGTAACCATGAAGGCCAACATGAATATACAAAACATGAAAGCCAACATTTTAGTCATTTATAAAAATCCTGATAAATACCTGACAGAAATTAAATTAAATGAGCAAACCGTTCAAAAAATGGTTTTGAATGGTAATGTAGGTAAATCATATGGTATGCAGGGCAATAAGGATTTAAAGGGAGAAGAACTTGAAAAACTCAAAATGGACGCAGAACTTTTTCCTGAACTCAAATATCAGAAACTTGGATATAAAATTGATCTCAAAGGAATTGGCGAAGTTAATGGCAAAGAAGCATATATACTTGAAATAACATCGCCTTCTAATTCATTATCAACTGATTATTATTCTGTAGAAAGTGGTTTAAAAATAAAAACCATAACCAATGAAAATTCACCCATGGGTAAAACTATTCAAACCACTGATCTTGAAGAATACACTGAGGTGAATGGGGTAAAATTTCCAAAAATTATTAAACAATCTGCCGGACCTCAGGTATATGAAATTACTGTTGAATCCATAGAAATAAACTCAAATTTAAAAGACAATATTTTTGAGTAAATCTTCATATTAAAATCAAAAATTACCGAATCCAGATTCTCAAGAACCAGGTAATTAGACTATTGTTTTGCCAAATAAAGTTCCAGAAATATATGAACTTGAATAAATTAAGTGAGATATAGTTTTTATCACGAAAAACAGGAAATAGCTTTAGTAACATTTTACATCCTCTGTTCGTCATATTTAAGATTTCATGAACGGATGACGGTTGACCAGTACAATGAGTGTGTTGATAAATTCTCCGACAATGTGTATCGTTTTATACTCAAAAGTATTCGTAATGAGGACAAAGCGAAAGATATTGTGCAAGAAAGCTATGAAAAACTTTGGCTAAAATTTGAAACTATTTCTTTTGATAAGGTTAAGTCCTACCTTTTTACCACTGCTTACCATACCATGATTGACATGATTCGGCGCGAAAAACCATTTACAGATATTGAAACCGCAGACCTTGAAAAGTTTGTACATAACGAACAGTTTAATGATCTGCATGAGATATTACATAATGCAATTCAAATGCTACCCGAAATACAGCGCACTGTATTACTATTGCGTGATTATGAAGGATATGCTTATGACGAAATTGGTGAAATTACAGGATTAAATGAATCGCAAGTAAAAGTCTACATTTTCAGAGCACGTTCATTTTTAAAAAATTATATAGTTAAACTTGAAACAATTATTTAAGGATTGATCATGAAAATTAATGCTAATAACTACGAAGCATATTTTCTGGACTATATTGAAGGCCGGCTGGATGAATTATCCATAACGGAGCTTAAAACTTTTTTATCAAAAAATCCTCAATTCAACATTGAAAATGAGCAATTTGACTATTTACTCCCGGAAAAAATCGAATTTTCAAATAAATCATTCTTAAAAAAATTAGAATTTCAAACCTGTGAAGTTAATCATAATAATTTTGAAGAATTTTGCATTGCCTGGTTTGAACAGCTACTATCCAAAGAAAAAGCTAAAGAGTTGTTTGTGTACCTCGATTCCAATCCACAGTATTATAAGGTCTTTCATTTATATGAGAAAACTTATCTTAAAGCTCCATTTATTGCATGGGATAAAAAAATATTATACAGAAAAAAACATTCAAAGGTCGTTTATAAGTCCGCTGCTTTTTGGTTTTCCATTGCTGCAGGAATTGCAATCTTAATAATGGTGAGTTCAGAAATTAGAAACAAAAACTCCTTAGTTTCAAATACCTTAACTTCAAAATATAAAGTAGATTTACCATCCTCATCTAAAGTAATTTCTAGCCCTATTGCACATACTGTCGTTCAAAACAATAAACTTTATTCAGTTAACGAATTTAAATCAAATAATTTAAATCATGTTAATGGTATTAACACATTAATTAAAGATTCTTTGAAACCGGAAAGAATATCTTTTATTTTACCAATTGAACTCGCTGCAATTAAATCAAATAATAACGATAACATACCAATTAGTTTAAATAAAGTATATGATTTGTCTAACAATCAACAAAAAATAAAATTATTAGTGTCTATTGGGAACTTTACAAAACGAATTACAAATTTTGATCGGGTGAAGAACAGGAATGGAACTCTATCCTTATTTAAAGTTGCATTAATTGGCATTAATGGCATCAATCAGATTACGAATTCCCACATGAAATTAACTGAAAAAACAGACACATCTGGTAATGTAAAGGTTTTTTCATTTGAATCAGGACTTTTTGAGTACCACAAAATCAACGGAAATTAACAGGTAACATAATACAAGGACATAAAAAAAGCAGAAGAAAATAAGTCTTCTGCTTTTTAATTTGCTAAATTTTCTTCTAGTTTACTGAATGACAGTGATGCTCTTCAAGAATAGAAATTGCCATATCTAGTATCGTAGTATCATCAATAGAAACAACACCCCCTCCAGGACCTTGTTCAAGATGAATTCCTACACAATCACCACTAGCATAATTACTGGCACCGAAATAATTACGAACTGTATCTTCAGATACGTGCAAACTTTCGGCAATCTTTTTCATACTACCTGCTGGAAGCGTATCCTTAATCTTTCTAAGCTCATTGAATGTGATATTCATAACTGCATATTTTTGAAGTTAATAATCCTAAATCAATCCCTTAAAATTATAAAATATTTTATAATAATTATCCATTTTCTTTAAGATTTCTTAATATAAAATTAAACCAAACTTTAATTTATTAAATTATTGAACAATAGTAATTTTATCATCATTATTAGTTTAATATTTCAGATTATTTTTTTGAAAAATCCGCTATTTTATTATCATAGAACATACTAAAAATATTTGTAAAAATCAAAAATATTTTATATTTACTTATTACACAATTTATTATAATATACATTTTAAAGTATAGTGTTCATTTAAGCATTCATTGATATAGTACTTAGGATAATTGAGATAAATATCTTTCTTTTTACGACAACGGTCAAAATTTAAGAGAATATTAATATTTTTGGGAGTGCTAAATTATTCATCTAATCAAAATGCGTGTTATAATTCAAAGGGTAACGCAAGCTTCAGTTACCATCAATCAAAAGCTTTTTTCATCAATCAAAAACGGTTTGCTTATTTTTCTTGGAATAGAAGATACGGATAGTATCGATGATATTGAATGGTTGTGTCAAAAAATTTCAAATCTACGCATATTCAATGATGAACATGGTGTAATGAATGTTTCGGTCAGGGATATTGCAGGTGAACTGATGGTTATAAGTCAATTTACACTTCATGCATCCACTAAAAAAGGCAATCGTCCTTCCTATATACGGGCTTCAAAACATTCTATTGCCATACCTTTGTATGAAACTTTTGTATCAAAACTAAGTGAGATTTCAGCTTTGCCAGTTTTAACCGGTCAATTTGGAGCGGATATGAAAGTTTCTCTGAATAATGATGGTCCGGTTACAATCCTGATAGACACTAAGAATAAAGAATAGAATTCGAATCATTACAAAAAATTACTGTTTCGAGATAGCCGATCCTAAAAAAATAATTAATTTTGCGAAAAATTTCCTAACACGTCAGTATGTTGAAGGGGATAACATTGATTGTTTTATATTTCTTGACTGAAATGTGCCCTTTTGCAGCGTCTGTAAGCGTTAGCAGAGTTGCTCTTCGTGACACTATTAAGGTTAATTTGCCGTTACCTCAGTCTGGCATCTCAACCCCAGCCGCAACCATTAAAAAACCTGCAAATTACAACCAATCTCATCTTGATTCCATTTTTTCAAGGAGTGATCGAAGGGAGGTCATTATCAATACACCTAAAAAATTACCGGCTCCCAAAACAGACATTGTAATAAGCCCCGAAGACACAAGTTCAAAAAGAGTCTACAACGATATTCTCTTTTTTGAAAGAAAACAAACACAGAATGATGAACTTTACCAGGAAAACTTCCTTACAGTCATACCTTTCAAAAACATTTCACAGCGTTTTGATACATCGTTACTTACAAAATATGGCTCCATCACAAAAATTAAGATGTTACCCATCATTAAAGCAATAGCTAAAGATACAATTAAGGAAAAACCAGGTTATGCAGGACAGGTAAGAGTAGAATCCTCTATGAATTGGCTGCCGGTTATTTTAATTTTCTCCTTATTTTTATTCACGTTTATTAAATTTCAATATCAAAAATATGTTGGGCAAGTGGTTATATCACTTATAAATTATCAGGTCTCTTTAAGACTTTTGCGAGAACGTAATGTATTGTTTCGTAATATGTCGCTGGGTCTGAATATGGTGTTTGCTTTAAATCTTGGTCTTTTCATCTTTTTCTTTCTGCATTATTTTTCAATTGAACAGAAATTTCCAAACAATATTGTAAATGTGCTGATTTACAGTTTAGGACTCATTATTCTGTATGCTATAAAAACTTTCTCCTGCAGGTTAGTTGGATTCTTATTTAAGGTACAGAGTGAATTTGCAGAATACGTTCACAACATAAATCTTTTTAACAAAAATATAGGTCTATTTCTATTTCCCATCGTAATTCTATACCCGTATCTTAATGAATCTCTCAGACCTGCTGTTCTTTATCTTGGAATAGCAATTTTGGCAATTATGTTTCTTTTACGCACTATACGGGCATTTCAAATTATTATGCGAAAAGGGGTCTCAATGTTTTATTTGATTTTATATCTTTGTGCCATTGAAATTTTACCGGCGTTAATAGTGGTAAAGTATTCAGCCACATTGATTTATTAATTTAAAATCAGTTGAAAACTTAAACTTTTACTACTTTGAAAATCAAAAAAATTCTAATTTCGCAGCCACAACCTTTGGAACAGGAAAAATCACCTTTCTTTGAACTAGCCGAAAAAAATAACCTGAAAATAGAATTCAGGCCATTTAGCTACATCGAAGGTGTTTCTGTCAAAGATTTCCGGCAGAGCCGAATCGAAATTCTTTCACACAGTGCAGTTATTTTTACCAGTAAAACTGCAATTGATCACTTCTTTAGGATCTGTGAAGAAATGCGAATCACGGTTCCTGATAACATGAAATATTTTTGTATGACGGAGTCAACAGCCTTCTACCTGCAAAAATATATTGTATACAGAAAACGAAAAATCTTTTATGGTAATGGCGCATTTCCTGAATTAGTTGATATTTTAATTAAACACAGGGAAGAAAAATTTCTTGTACCCCTCTCCGACTCTCACAAACCTGAGATTCCTAAATTACTCGAAAAAAATAAACTGAAATATACCAAAGCCACATTTTATCGGAATATTTGTTCTGATTTGTCTGACATAGATGGAGTTAAATACGATATTTTGGTATTTTACAGTCCTTCCTGCATTAAATCACTGTTGCAAAACTTTCCTAATTTTAAGCAGGAAGAAATCAAAATTGCCAGTTTTGGCACTGCAACAGCAAAAGCTGTAAAAGATGCAGGCCTTCGTTTAGATATCCAGGCTCCAATGCCACAAATTCCTTCAATGACGATGGCTTTGGAACAATTTATTAAGGAATTTAATAAAAATGAGAGTAAAAACGGTAAATTGTTGGAAGTTAAAACTGAAGAAGTTAAAGTAAAGACTAAGTAAAAGACCTTTTATAAAGCGAAAGCTGACTCTAAACATGTTAAATGCTATAAGAGTCAGCTTTTATTTTCTAATATATTGAAGATTTGGATCTTTCATTTAAAAAAACCGAACGTCTCAGTAGCCAGAAAGCCATCGAAAGTTTAATCAAAAATGGCTCAGTCCATTTTCTTTTTCCTTTGAGGGTAGTTTGGATGGTAACCGATTTCCCTATTTCAGGTCCGGCACAGGTTGCTTTTTCCGTTCCCAAAAAACGGTTCAAAAGGGCCAACAAAAGAAATCTGATTAAACGACGTTTGCGTGAAGCATATCGACTAAACAAAAACAACTTTTATCAGGATCTTCATCAAAAAGGTATTCATATACAACTTTTGATTGTTTATATAGCACCTGAAATTTTAAGTTATCAAAAAATTGAACCTAAAATTAAAAGCATCCTTGAATACATTATGGCTAATGTTCAAAAAATTGCTTAGCAATTTTTTTATTTTGCTGGTACGCCTTTATCAATATACCTTGTCACCCTTGATTGGAAGACAATGCAGATTTTATCCAACCTGCTCCAATTATTCAATCGAGGCTTTGCGTAAACATGGCCCATTTAAAGGTTTGTATTTGACCATAAAACGAATTCTTTCCTGTAATCCTTGGGGCGGACATGGGTACGATCCTGTTCCCTGAATCCAACTCGAAATTTATTTTGGATTATTTTCCAAACTCAATAACTTCGCCCTTTTCTTTATCATGTACAGAGGTATTATTTTGCTTTTACTCGCAGAACTTTGTTTCGCACTAGCAACAGTTTTTGCAAAATTAGTCACAGCGCATTCCGATATTCCAGCTGTGGAAATTACTTTTTTCAGGTTCTTTTTTGGCGTCTTTTTTTCTTATGCAGTTATCCGCAAATCGGGATTATCTTTTATTCCCGCCAATAAAAAATTAGTCATCTGGAGAGGTATTCTTAATACCATTGCTGTTATCCTGTTTTTCAAATCAGTGCAGCTTACCACCATTACCAATGCAAACATGCTGAATATGACTTATCCCATCTTCATTTTCCTCTTTACACCGATTTTGGGAATTGAGAAAATAAGGCCATTGCAGATATTATATTTGATTTTATCCATTACCGGCATATACTTGGTAATCCAACCAAATTTCCATCATCTTCTTATTGGGGATTTGATTGGTTTACTGTCAGGAATTGTAGGTGCAGCTGGCGTAATGACACTTCGCTCTGCCCGTAAATACGATTCAACAGCCATGATCTTGTTCTACATTATGGGAATCGGCACAATTATTAATGGGTTGTTATTACTCCCGGTATTTAAAATGCCCGATCTAAAGCTTTCTGTTTACATCATTATTTCCGCACTACTTGGATTGGCTGGACAAGCTTTTATCACATCGGGCTATAAATTTATCGAAGCCAATAAAGGTTCCATTATTTCTTCATCCCGGATAATATTCGCAGTCCTTCTCGGTTTCATTTTCTTCAACGATCGTTTAAACATGGAACTAATGATTGGAGGAACCTTAATTCTTTTCTGCGTATTACAACTTTCCTACAATGAATGGAAGCAGGTAAAAGGTGATGAAGTGATAAAGTGATGAAGAAAACTTATTACTTCTTGTTTACAACTTCAAACCACCTTGTCAGTGTTCGGCCATCATTATCCACCACGGTTAAACAATGCTTCCCGGAAGTTGGTGAAAAAGCTATTTGGTGATTTCCTTTCGTAGAACCCATAAACTCATTATCAACATGCCAGTACAATACAGCATCCGGGTTTCTATGAGCCATTTCAAAAATCGTTTGTCCGGGTGAGCCGTCAATTTCTGTAGGCACATAAATTTTAAGTACTTCCGTAGGATAGATAAGTTCCATCACAGCCATATTATCTTCATCAGTACATCCTTTTTGAAAAGGAGGTAATCGGTGATAAAAAATATTCTTTTTCCTAAAATACCACTCCATCGCAGGAGGAAGAACAAACCAATTTTCATGGCGTATTTTGTCAACTTGCATGCATTTGCTATTAACCCTGAATTTACGATCGGGGCTTAAGTGAACTAAAATATGATAGGGACAAATAGCTGTTTTGATGCCTGCTCGTGCAACATAAATTGAATCAACAGTTTCACAATAAGGTCCGGCTTTATAACCACTCAACCTGCAAACCGGAATTTTGTCGAGTTCTTCATATGGTTTTTGAAACCAAGTAGTTGGGGGAAGTGAATTAAACACTTGAAACATTAGAGGTGCTGCAGCCCCAATTCCTGTCAATCCCGGACGCCCTTCACCATCCGCATTACCTACCCACACTCCTACCACATATTCTGGAGTTGTACCTACAGCCCAGGCATCACGAAAGCCATAACTGGTACCAGTTTTCCAGGCTATTTTATGTGCCGATGATAATTTAAGCCAACCAGATTCCTCGTCTGGTCGATTTACTTCAAGTAATGCTTCAAATGTAAGGTAACAAGCCCCACTCCAATTATCTTCTAAATTAATTTGACGTTTTTTATCACCGTGAACTATTAATTGACCTGATTGACTATGATTCAATTGTCTTGCTAATTTGGCGTACATATTTGAAATATCCCACAAACTACCTTCTGCCCCTCCAACAATTAAAGTAAGCCCATAATGATCAGGCGAATAAACCAGTGTTGTCAAACCTAACTTTTGCAATAAATCCTGAAATTTGGGAATCCCATAACTCTGCAACATTCTAACAGAAGGAATATTGAGTGAACGGGATAATGCTCTTTTTGCTGGCACTGCACCATCGTAACCCAAATCATAATTTTCCGGTTTAAAGCCAACCAACCGGGTTGGAATATCTGGTATTAATGTTCCGGGAAGAATAAGGCCTTCCTGTTGCATAGCCATATAAAGTATGGGTTTAAGAATACTTCCTGTGCTTCTTGCTGCCTTTATGCAATCGACATCTTGTTGGTCAATTTTAATATTTTCGTGCGGGATATTACCAACATAAGCCAAAACATTTCCAGTTTTTACTTCAATAATCAATACAGATGCGTTGTTTATTTCATTAATTTTTAATTGACTATAATAATCCGAAACTATTCTGTTTACATTTTCCTGAATTGATTTTTTAATGGTTGATTGAATCGTTGTTCCCGGGTTCAGTCCTTTAAGATTTTCTGTGAAATGTGGAGCAATATCTGTTAATGGTATGGGTTGCAAAGGCAATGGCTCGAGCAACGATAACTGATACGTTTCGAGATTAATAACAGAATGCAAGTAAAGATTTAATAAAAGCTTATTTCGTTTCGCCAACAAAACCTGACGATTCTTGCCCGGATGAATAATCGAAGGAGAATTCGGTAAAACTGCAAGCAATGCTGACTCTGCCCATGAAAGATTTTTCGGATTTCGGCCAAAATATCTCCACGATGCTGCATTAATTCCTACAACATTACCGCCAAAAGGTGCATGTGTTGCATACAGTAATAATATTTTACTCTTTGAATATCTAAGTTCTAAACGTGTTGCTAAAATAATTTCGATGAACTTTTGGAAAATTGTCCGATGTTTATTTTCATGTAACCGGATCACCTGCATTGATATCGTACTTCCACCACTTACAATCCTTCGCGCTTTTATATCCTGAAACAAGGCTCTCACAAGCGAAACTGGGTTAAAACCCGGATGATGATAAAAATGCTTATCCTCAAACTGAAGAACACATTGTTTATATTTGTCAGGTATTAGAGAATCTTCAGGGAATCGCCACTGCCCATCATTCGCAATCCGAGCTCCGACAAGTTCTCCCTCCCGATCCAAAACAACCGTTGCAAAAGGTTTTTTAAACAAATTTCTAGGTAACGAAAAGTAATAAAATATTAGCATCAATAAAATACTACCATATAAAATTTTGTGTAACTCTATATGATGTCTTAGTTTATTATATTGATGTTGAAAAAATGAATAAAACATTCTTGGCTTAATGGATTGTTTAACCAGTTTAATTTCCTGAACGAATTTATTAGAAAAGTTGAAATAAACAATTCTTTATTTATAGGTGTTTTATGGTTACTTACAAAATCCTTAAACCGAAACTTATGAAAAAAATCGGCAAAATTGGAATATCAATTATATTACTTCTCAATTATTCTTGCAGCTCTGCACAAAATACAGAAACTAAAACAGGTAGTCTTTCTCTGCCTCAAGGGTTTTCTGCAATAGTGGTAGCTGAGGCTTTTGGACAAGCCAGGCATATAGCTATTAATACCAATGGCGACATCTATGTATCTCTGCAACGGCTTAAAAATGGAAATGGAATTGTTGCATTACGTGATACCAATAATGATGGTGTGGCTGATGTTATAAAATACTTTGGAACCTTATCAGGGACAGGCATAGGAATACATGATGGCTACCTCTATTTTAGTTCTGATATTATGATTGTACGCTATAAATTGCGACCACAAGAATTATTGCCCGATCCAGATTATGAAATCGTAGCAAAAGGATTTCGCAAAAACTACCAGCATGGAGCAAAATCATTTACCTTTGACAGTGAAGGCAATTTATACGTAAATGTTGGTGCACCCTCCAATGCTTGCCAGGATCCGGACCGAACATTTCATACTCCAGGCCAGGATCCATGTCCACTATTAACAGAATTTGCAGGCATATGGAAATTTACTGCTGGTAAAACCAATCAGGATCAAATGACTGATGGTTATCGTTATGCAACTGGATTACGTAACTGCGTTGCACTGAGCTGGAATCCAATAGCCAATCACCTGTATGCTCTCCAGCACGGCCGTGATCAACTACATGAGTTTTGGCCCGAAAATTATACAGAAGACGATGGAGTCAATCTTCCATCTGAAGAATTTTTCTTAATAAAAGATGGTGGAGACTATGGATGGCCATATTGCTACTATAATGATCTTCAAAATTTAAAAGTTCTTGCTCCGGAATATGGAGGTAATGGAAAAATCATTAGCAGATGTACTGATAAAGAAAAACCTATGATGGGATTTCCGGCTCACTATGCTCCAAATGATCTTTTATTTTATACAGGAGAACAATTTCCTTCGACTTATAAAAGTGGTGCATTTATAGCTTTCCATGGATCCTGGAACAGAGCTCCGAAGGAACAAAAAGGATATAATGTTGTATTTGTGCCTTTTGAAAAAGATTTTCCATCAGGTAAATGGGAAGTTTTTGCAGATGGATTTGCTGGTGTTGCCAAAATCATGAGTCCCAAAGATGCTCTTCATCGTCCTTGTGGCCTTGCCCAAGGGCCTGATGGCTCGCTTTATGTGGTAGAAGATATAAAAGGAATGATATGGAAAATTTCTTATAAAAAATAAGTGAAGCTGGATAATATGATCAAAATAATAACTTTAGCTGGAATTATTTCGACTTTATACACTTGTAATCGTGTAAATTCAGATCTAGCAGGAAAACAATTTCTTGAATTCAGTGTAATTAAGTTATCTAATTTTAAATCCACTATAGATTCCGGAGCAATCCTTTACCAAAAATATTGCTTATCATGTCATCAAAAGGATGGCAGCGGAGTTCCAAACATGTTTCCTCCATTAAAAAATTCCAACTGGGTAAATGGAGATCCAAACCGTTTAATCAAAAATGTGCTTTTTGGCTTAAATGGTGAAATTGAAGTAAACGATGAAGTTTATAGCCAAGTGATGCCAAAAATGGACTATCTATCAGACAGACAAATTGCCGAAATCCTAAGCTATATCAGGAAAAACTTTGATAATAATGCAAAAGCTGTAAAACCTGAAGATGTGAAGATTCTTCGAAAACAGCCTAAGAAAAATTAATGAGTGGAAAGCTCTTCATGTTTCAGGATTATTAAACTCCTCAATAAAATTAGACAAATTCAAGGCTTTAAATCCTCTTCAAAAAATATTGGTATAGAATACTTTATGTAATTTTTAAATAAAGTTGTTCAACCTTTTCACGTGCCCATGGAGTTTTTCTGAGAAATGTAAGACTGGATTTTATGCTTGGGTTACTTTTAAAACAATTAATCTTAATTCTATTCCCAAGTTCTTCCCACCCAAAATGATCAACCAAATGTTTTACAATTAACTCCAAGGATTTCCCATGTAAGGGATTATTTATTTGTTCCTGAATCATTTAATTTCTCTTTAATTACCAATCTGAATATGCAATTTAGGCAAAAAAAACTTAAAATGATAGAAATGCAGAATTTACCTCTACCTTTGTCCACATGCAAATAAAAAATAACATTCAGGAAATTTTATCAAACCTTCAAATAGCATCCTTAAATAATATTCAGGATGCTACCTTAGCCGCTGATCCATTAAAGGACATGATTTTGATTGCTCCCACAGGATCAGGTAAAACATTGGCTTTTCTTTTACCTTTAATTGAATATCTAGACAATAGTTTAAATGAAATTCAAGTACTTATAGTTTGTCCGTCCAGGGAATTAGCGATGCAAACTGAGCAAGTTTTTCGTTCAATGAAAACAGGGTTTAAGGTAAATAATTGTTATGGTGGTCATTCCATACAGGTTGAAAAAAATAATTTAAGTACTCCACCAATAATTCTGATTGGGACGCCAGGGCGCCTGGTTCATTTGCTCCGAAAAAAAGCTTTCTCCACTGATTTTATAAAAACATTGATTCTTGATGAATTTGACAAATCATTGGAATTTGGATATCAAAAAGATATGACCTATATCCTCGATCAAATATCTAAATCAGCAAAGCGTATTTTAACATCGGCAACGCAAGCCATTGAAATACCCGAATTTGCTGGAATGACCAATCCAATCAGACTAGACTTCTCAGATCAAAAAAAACCTGAAGCTCTATCAATAAAAACAATAAAGTCAGATGGAACTGATAAACTTGAATTCTTATTTCGGCTTTTGTGTTTTGTAGGACATGAGTCTACACTGGTTTTCTGTAATCATCGTGATGCTGTAGATCGCATTAGTGCATTGCTTGCTGAAAGAGGCTTGCAACATGATACTTTCCATGGTAAACTGGAACAGGACGAGCGTGAACGTGCTCTATTCCGGTTGCGAAACGGAAGTACAAGAATCTTAATTGCAACAGACCTGGCAGCGAGGGGATTGGATATACCTGAGATAAGACATATCATACATTACCAAATGCCGCCTACTCTTGAAGCCTTTACTCACCGAAATGGTCGCACGGCAAGGATGTTTGCATCTGGCACTGCTTATTTTGTATTGTCTGAAAAAGAACATATGCCCGATTTCATTACGGAAGCAACTGAGGAAATAACCTTGCCACCAACAACCACCCTGCCTCCAAAACCAGATTGGGAAACCCTGTATATTGCAGGTGGAAAGAAGGACAAAATAAACAAAACAGATATTGTAGGTTTGCTATGCCAAAAAGGCCAATTATCTAAGGAAGAGATAGGTTTGATTGAAGTGCGCGACTACGCTTCGTTTGTGGCCATAAAAGCTACCAAAACACCATCCGTATTGAAATTGCTTTTGAATGAAACCATTAAAAAGAAGAAACTGAAAATAGCTAAGGCAAATTAAAACTTCACTTGATTTTTAAATCATCAGGATTTTGCCTGCAATCCCAAATCGTATGAACAATTATTTTATCATTAAACTCCTCTAAATTTAAACCCTGACCAAAATTAATTGATCAGGGTTTATTATTTAAATTTTAGGCATATAACTAAAATTATATAAAGTTATTCCTTTATCACTTCGACCCATTTACCTGGCATAAAAGCATTAACCCCTGGTTCATACATGGATTCGCAAAGTGTTCCCGGGAAATAAAATTTTCCAACATATGTCGCATTCAAATGGACAGTAAAAGTTTTGGATGCCTGATAAGACATGTCGAAAAAGGTTAACACCCGATCATCACGGAAATCCTGGTAAGTAAAGTTAGTTGAGCCATTGTATTCTTCAGCAACACCTTCTTTATCCATACGAGTATTTGAAATTTCCCATCCTGAAGGAAATATCTGCCGCAGAGCCATGTTGGTAAGTCCTCCATTACGGTAGGTATTCCAAAGTGTAACATGCGCCACAAAATCCGTACCCTGAGGAATACTAGAAATATCAATAGATCCACCACTTGTAGTTTTGAAAACAACTGTCATTTTCAAATTGTTTTCGATCTCTTCCTTAGGTCCGGTTTCAGGAATACCTTCAGTTACTATTCTCACAAACAACATTCCACTACCTGTATTATTAACTGTTACTTTACCTTCCCCAGCTCCTTTTGCATCAAGTTTAAGTTGTACAACAGGAACACGGGTATCAACTTTAACATCGGATTTGCCGCCACCTGAATATGTAAACTTAATTTGATTGGAGGTCTTATTGGATTCTAAAAATTTCGAAATACCAAGTAAACTATAAGCTGTTGTTTGAGTACTCATCCATTCAAAACTAGCCAACGATTTGGCCACCTTTTTCATATAGATAACTGCGTTTGTTTTATCGCCCAGCAAGGTTAGTGTTTCTAACTCCATTGCCCAATCTCTTTCTTCTGATCCAAACGTTGAGTTAAACCAATGATATACTGTATTTGGTAGATTTTCCGGACGTTTCTTAGAAATAATTAGCTTAGCAACTTCCTGTTGCTTAACCAATGCATAAGCAGCAGCTAATCGCCAGGCTGCAGGGACAGTGAGGTCAGTCATTTCTTTCAAACGGTTCATCGCCCCCATTTCAGGTTCACCTGCTAAAGCCAAAGTATATAGACGATAAGCCTGTGTAAGTTGCATATCCAACCTGTCATATTCATAAGTTACATGTTTACCCAACGTCCAGTTCCGAGCTTCTTTTCGTTGATAGCTTAACCAGTTTTTCTTAAAACCTGATGGAAGATTAAAACCAAGTTTTTCAGCTTCCAACATAAAATGACCGCCATAACAGGATCCCCATTCATTGGCGTAGGAAGAACCTGGCCAATAACCTATTCCACCATCAGAAACTACCATTGTATTGATACGGTTTATAGCATAATTGATATTATTTTCCCGGCGTTTTTTGGCGTACGAATCCAGCTCAATAAATTTATCAAGGTATAATTGAGGAAATGCTGCCGAAGTGGTTTGTTCAACGCATCCATAGGGGTATTCCAAAAGGTAAGCAAGACGACGACTCAAATCTACAGGAGGAATGGATGACACTTCGAGCGTGGCTTTGTTTGTACCGGCTATCCCAATAAGCGAATAATTAATGTTTGCAATTTTACCACCTTCAACAACGGACTCAAAATATTTAACCATTTTCGAGTTAGGGTTACGCACATTAATTTCAATATCGTATTCCGATTTTTCATTGCCACTTCGGGCTATCACTTTAATTTTTCCAACACCTTCTCTTGAAGCAACTTTTAATTTAAATGCAAAATCAAATTCGCCAGGTTGCTTAACTACAGCGCTCTTAGTTTTTCCGTCTAAAAGTTGGAAAAACTCATTCGGTACAACTTCAACTGTAAAGTCTTTAATGCGTTTTTCCATCGCAAAGACAGTAACAGGTAAGTTAACCTCTTCGCCTGGTCCAAGAACCCGAGGCAAAGTAGCCAAAGTCATTAAAGGCATTCGAACAGGAACGGTCTTTTCCTCTTTTCCAAAAGCAGCATCATCTCCGGCAACAACCATTACACGAACAGATCCTACATATTGCGGAAGTATAATTTCATGTTTATTATTTCCAGATTTTAAACTAAATGGACCAAGTACTTTAACAATTGGTTTAAATCTGTTTGCCTTTTGTCCATCTCCACTTTTCTTTTCACCATCACCTCCAATGGCAAATAATGATTCTATTTTACCACCAAAGGCTCCCATCACCAAATCATATAAATCCCATGTTTTAACACCAAGAGCTTCTCGTCCATAAAATGCAGTCCATGGATCAGGCGTCTTGAAACGTGTAAGATCAAGTAATCCTTCATCAACGATAGCCAAAGTATAAGTCATTGAATGATTATTTTTTTCACTGACTTTAACCGTAAATGGTTTTTCTGGTTCAAGAACGTCAGGCATATTAATAACTGGCGTTAAATGCGTGGCCGGATTTTCAACCAAAGCCGGAATAACACCATACATTCTAATAGGCAGATCGTTTTCAGTTTGCGCATGAGGCTGAATTAATGATACATGAATAAAAATATTAGGTGCCATTTTTTCAGTAATTTCAAAAGAAGCTTTGGTTTCTTTTGCGGTAGTTTCTACCCACCATATTTTAGCAATTTCTGAACCTGTTTCAATGGATACCAACATCCGACCCCCTGCTGAAGATGGAACGGTAATAGTTGCTTTATCTCCAACTTTATAAGTCTTTTTATCCGCACTAAAACTTAACATAGTTGCACCTTTAGAATCACCTCTATCAGCGCGACCACGCCAACCTGGCCAATCAAAATAGATAATTTTACCTGTACTATGGCCACTTTCAGGATCAGTTACGCGAACATAAAACCTTCCCCAATCAGGATAACTTAACCGGTAATTAACTTTTACCTTTCCATTGGTTGTAGAAACTTTTTTGGAAAATACCGGATGTGTGTAGGTACTCCCTATAAAATTAGCAAGTTCACTTTCAGAATTGGAATCCCACCACCAGCGCCATTCCATTTTATAAATACAAAAATCGAGGTTTTTACGGTTAAGTGGTTTCCCATCGGGTGATAAAGTAGCAACTTCAAATACCTGCGAAGTATCAGTAAACAAATAACCAAATTGATCTTCGGGAGCTTTAACTCCAACATAAGAAGTGTAAGGTGAATAAAGAACATTGAAACGATCGATGCTAAAATCGCCTCCGGGTTCAAAAACCCTGGTAACAAAATTTGCCCTTAACATACCAGGTGCATTATGGTTAACCGAAAAATCAGCTTTTACTTCGGCATTGCCATTTTCATCCAAATCCTTGTCAAAAATAGTTTCTTCATCCGTATGGTATTTTTTAGCGGGATCATCAAATTCATAATTATCATATCCTTTGAAACTTGTATTCGCTGATGAAAGCGTTACTGCAACATTTGCTCTCATATCTTTTGCAGGGGCTCCATGAAGCCATTTTGCAGTTAAAGTCGCTTTGGAGGATCCTTTAAGAAGTTCGGTACCAAAATCGAATAATATTTTTAATCGATTTGGTTTGATGGTTTCAATCTTTAATGTTTTACTAAATATAGTTCCACCTATTTTAATATAAGCCTGCCAATTACCAGTAACATCAGAGGCATTTGTGCTAAACGCAAACTGGTAAAATCCATTAACTCCATTTGTTTTGATAATTCTCTTAAATAATTTACCTTGAGGATTCATAACTTCCAAAACAACCGGATGATTAGCAGGTAATTTTTTAAGTTTATCTTCAAGTACAAATGTTAAGAAAACGGTATCTCCGGGTCTCCAAACACCACGTTCCCCATAAATATATCCTTTCAAACCTTTTTGAATTGCTTCACCTGATACATCAAAATTACTTAATGACAAAGCTGTACCATCATCAACCCTAAGATACCCTCGCTGATCACCATCTTTTGCTATAATTAAAAAAGGTTTGCTTTTTAAGGATATGTTGCAAAAACCATCATTGTCTGTTTTACCAGAAGCCATTTTTTGCCGCTGATAATCATAAACCTCAAGCTCAACACCACCCATCGGCTTGGTGGTAACAAGATTGGCAACTGCAATCATAAGGGAATTATCTGAAGTACCTTTAGCAATAATTCCGAGGTTAGAAGCCAAAACATTCCGACTGATTGAAACATTTGATCCATAATAATAAGATGCACTGCATGGATCCTCCCGTTGACTCCAATCATAAGATTCGCCATAGTAGTCATAATAATCTTCGTTATAACCCCGATCCGGCGCATCCCAATATGCAACATCTCCTTCTGCATCCTCCTGGTCAGCATCCTGTATTGTAGTCATGTTATCTTTAGATTCTTCTTCTCCTTTATCTGAACATGGAAATGTTGAATACTCTTTCTTAAAAGATAATTTTACCCTGTAAATTGCACCAGGCTCCTGTTTAATCAGTTTTGCAAGATCAATCGAAAATAAATTTCTTTTGTTGAAAACAATTGGTTTTTCAGAATCAAGGCGAATGGTCTTTTTAAGAATAAGTCTTCCAGCCCGTTTTAATTCCGAGGTTCCATCAAGTTGATTAACCTGAAGAAATTGAGTTACATTATTTTCAAAAATTTTAATAATGCGAACATCCACTGCTTTAAGATTTACTGCTTCAAATGGAAAAATAAGTCCTTTAGAATCTGGTAGAATAACTCCTTTACCAACAGCTTTAATGGAAGGTTTAATACTTTCGAAAACCAGATCAAATGTTTGCCGTTTCTTAAGTTTGGCACCTGCAATATTTTTAATTCCTTGTTCAACATTTAAAGTTACGGTTCCGTTTTGACGGGCTGAAGGAAAAACTTTAATAACCATATGATCCACTTCGAAAGTTAAATCTGAAGTATTACCTAAAGTTATTAATCCAGTCATATCCTGCTTAGGATCGATAGGATCAGAAAAACGAACGGCCACATATTGATTTGGTTCTTGTTCAATATTTGCTTCCAAAACAGAAAAATCATAAATCGAAGGTATTTTTACTTCCTCTTTACCTGAATTATCAGCACCAATCGGTGAACCATCCCATTTCAAGTCAACCTTGCTGGCATCTTCACCACGTGTAATACTATCCACTTTAAAATGGTGTGTTTTGGATTCGGGGTTATGAGTCCAGCTAATATTAAGTTTTCGTTTGTCCTGCGTTGCTTTGAGAACCCTTTCTACATCGGCATCTTCTGCAACATCTGCAGTAATTAAGGTACCGGTTGCATTATTCCACTTAAGACTGGTAAGAACATATGGTTGATAACCCTCCACCTGAAGGGAAACTCCTTGTTTCATGGTTACAAAATCAAATTCGAAAACCTTGAATTTTTTTGGAACTTTTACAATCTTATTTAAATAAAAGTCAACAATATATCGGGTTCCTTGTTTGAACGATTTTTCAGGACGAAATTCAATGGTTCGATTATCGATCCAAAAAGCTTTACCACTAACACCCGGGCTAAAACTAAAGACTTTTTTGTCTACTTCGCTGTTAACTTCAACAGCTTCTACTTCTTTGGTTAGTTCAATTCGAATGTTCGATTGTACTGAAATTGTACCTGAGGTAAATCCGGCAATATACTCACTGAAACCAGGGTCAATTTCAATCTTCCGGGGAGAACACGAGCGAAAAACAAAAAACACCAGAAGAAGTGCTGCAAGAATTGCAGAGCCGATAAAATAATACTTTCGATTCATAACGATAAGATTTGATAAAAGTTAGATGACTAAGATACAAAAATTACATTGCTTACAATCATAATTTTAAGATTTACCCGTTATTTTTTATTCAAAGTATAATTTTCTATATTTGATCTTCTAAAAAAATCTAAACATTCATTAACCATGGCAAAATTTATCGATAACGAACCTAATTCGCACAATACCATTACAGTTGGTACTGAAATCATTGGAGATATTAATTCTAATGGAGATATACGTCTGGATGGCTCGCTCGTTGGAAATCTGAATTCCAAAGGAAAATTAGTGGTTGGAGAATCAGGTAAAGTAAAAGGGATCATTAATTGCAAGAATTCAGATATATTTGGCATTGTTGAAGGTAAAATCAACGTTTCTGAGCTTTTATCTTTAAAGTCTTCCGCACAAGTTGTTGGAGATATTATAACCAATCGCCTTGCTATTGAACCAGGATGCCAGTTTTCAGGTAACTGCAAAATGACCGAGGAGAAAAACTTTAATGGAGAGCGAACAACAGAAGAATCGGAAGCGTAGTCCGTTAAAAGATTATGCCAAATACTCTTCCCTGGGTTTTCAAATGGCATTTATTATTGCCGGAGGAACGTGGGGAGGACATTTGCTAGATAAATTAACAGGATGGAGTTTCCCGGTTTTTATTGTGGTATTTTCTTTGCTATCTGTGGGACTTGCTATTTATTATGCGGTAAAAGATTTAATAAAATTTAAGTAACTATAAATGATCCATGATCAATCGCTTCGTAAATTTATACTAAAATCATTTTTGATCTCGGTATTTTGTTTTTTAATAGCTTGGACTCTAAGTAAGACCTCTTATGCGCAACATTATTTTTCAGGCGTTTTTTGGCTTATTCCTTTAATTATGGTTATTACAATGACCATTCACTCTTTATTAATTACTGCCTCGAAAAATAAACCTGCAAAATTCATCAACAAATTCATGGCGTTTTCCGGTTTAAAATTATTACTTTACTTTTTCATAATTTTAGCTTATATTTACTTTATCAAACAAGATATTATTTTGTTTCTTTGCGCATTCTTGTCATTATACATTATTTTTACGATACTTGAAATTTCATCAATTTTAAGTTACCTCAAAAAAAAATAGCCCCCAGTGCGTACTAAACAAGAATAGTTTTTATAATTTTAACTCTTTATTTTTTAGTTAACGTGATGAGGCATTTTTGTAAACAATTAGTTTTTGTCCTAATAGTTTTATTTGCAGTACAATCGCTCTCTGCAAACGAGCCAGTTTCCAATAAAAATGAGGAGCCTGAGCAAAAAGAAGGTCAAAAAGTCGAGAAATTTAATCCGGGTGAATTCATTTTTGATCACATTAGTGATGGGTATTCATGGCATATCCTGACATTCCGGGATTTTGAACTAGCCATTCCTTTGCCAGTAATTCTGCACAGTAGCCATAGCGGATGGCATTTGTTTATGTCGTCTAAATTTCACCATGGTCATTCATCTTATCTTGGTTTTGAAATTGCCAAGGAAGGCAGTAACAAAGGTTTAATTGTCGAGAAGCTTGAAAACGACACATTTGAAACTCCGTTTGACATTTCTATTTCGAAAAATGTACTTGCTTTACTTATAAGTATGACATTGCTTCTTTGGATATTTCTTTCCATTGCAAAAAACTACAAACAAAAACCTAATTCAGCTCCATCAGGAATGCAATCCTTATTTGAGCCTATCATCCTTTTTGTTCGTGACGATATTGCCCGTCCTTCTATTGGTGAGCATAAATATGAAAAATACACACCATATCTTCTTACTGTATTTTTCTTTATTTTATTTAATAACTTATTAGGCTTACTGCCGATTTTTCCGGGAGGGGCTAACCTTACAGGAAATATTGCCATTACGATGGTATTAGCGCTTTGTAGTTTCATAATCACAACTTTCAGCGCTAAAAAACAATATTGGATTCACATGGTAAACACTCCAGGTGTACCCTGGTGGTTAAAATTACCAATTCCATTAATTCCTGTTATTGAAATAATGGGAATGTTTATTAAACCTTTTGTTTTAATGGTCCGTCTCTTTGCTAATATGTTAGCCGGTCACATCATTGCCTTGGGTTTCTTCAGTCTTATTTTCATTTTTGGCGCCATGAATGTTTATGCCGGTTATTCAATCTCTATATTTTCAATAATATTTGCAATATTTATGATGATGGTTGAATTATTGGTTGCATTTATCCAGGCTTACGTTTTTACATTATTATCAGCCATCTATTTTGGGATGGCAATGGAAGAAGAACATCATTAATTTTTTTGTATAATTAAATATCTATTAGTATGTTAACATTATCCGTTATTCTTCAGGCTGCGAATTCAGCTATTGGTATTATGGGAGCTGGCATTGGCGCAGGTCTTGCAGTAATTGGTGCAGGTATTGGTATAGGACATATCGGTTCCTCAGCAATGGAAGGAATTGCACGTCAACCAGAAGCAGTAGGAGACATTCGTTCAAACATGATCGTAGCAGCTGCACTTGTTGAAGGTGCTGCTTTCTTCGCTATTGTAGTTTGTTTTCTAATTGTCGTTTTCTTAAAGCCTGCTTAACAAAAAAATGCTTTGCAGATTTGCGGTTGGCTCTTCTGCAAAGTTTTTATTTAACATTAAACAATTATTATGGAACTTATAAAACCGGGAATCGGATTATTATTTTGGATGATATTGTCGTTTTCCATTGTGTTATACGTGCTTACAAAATTTGCATGGAAACCAATTATGAATGGCATAAAACAGCGGGAAAAATCCATCAAAGATGCATTATTATCAGCTGACAGGGCCAAGGCTGAAATGGCCAGTCTACAAGCAGATAATGAAAAATATATTGCCGAAGCCAGAGCTGAACGTGATAAACTCATTAAAGAAGCTCGCTTAATGAAGGAACAAATTATTGATGAAGCGAAAATCAATGCCCAATCAGAAGCTCAAAAAATTATGGAATCGGCTAAGGTTGCAATCAATAACGAAAAGAAAGCTGCCATCAATGAAATAAAAGATCAGGTTGCGATTTTATCACTGAAAGTTGCTGAAAAACTGATCAGGGAAAATCTTTCCCCAAGTTCCAGCCAAGCAGATTACATTGATAAATTATTGAAAGAAATAAAATTAAACTAAGAAATTCTTCGTTTTATGAACGAGAGTAAAATTGCAGTTCGCTATGCTAAGGCTTTGTTTTTGCTGGCTCAGGAAAAGAACATCCTTGAAAATGTTCGAACCGATATGGAATCAGTGAATAAAGCAATTAAGGAATTTGATCAATTTGGATTATACCTGAAAAGTCCTGTGGTTAAATCAAAACAAAAATTCAATTTAGTAGATCAGGTCTTTCGGGGAAAAATTAATGATACTACTTTGAATTTTATGGGCTTGCTTATTCAAAATAAACGTGAAGTTTATCTGGAGGCTATATCCCGAAGATTTATTGATGTATATCGTAATTTTAAAGGGATCAAATCTGCAACAATTACTACAGCATCTCATTTAGACGATAAAATAAAAGAAAAGCTTAGCACTTTGCTTTCAACAACCTATAAAAGTGTAATTGAATTGCAAGTGCAGGAAGACCCATCCATTATAGGTGGTTTTGTGCTTAAAATCGGAGATCAGCAGTACGATGCCAGTGTTGTGGCAGGATTAAAACGAATGAAAACTGCTTTGATCAGCGGAACCATGTAATAAATGAACATTATATACAAACATTATAATTAGAAATAATATGTCGGACATTAAACCTGCAGAAGTATCGTCAATACTTAAAAGGCAGATTGAAGGATTCAAGACTGAAGTGGAGTTAGAGGAAGTAGGCACTGTTTTACAGGTAGGAGATGGCATTGCCCGTATTTATGGACTTTCAAATGTTCAATCTAATGAAATGATTGAATTTGAAAGTGGCATGAAAGGCATTGTATTAAACCTCGAAGAAGATAACGTAGGTGCTGTATTGCTAGGTTCTTCAGATGCCATTAAGGAAGGTGATACCGTAAAACGTACCAAGCGCATAGCATCAATCCAAGTTGGAGAAGGTTTGCTTGGTAGAGTTATCAATACTATTGGTGAACCAATTGATGGAAAAGGACCTATCTCTGGTCAGTTATACGAAATGCCACTTGAGAGAAAAGCTCCTGGTGTTATTTTCAGACAACCAGTAAAAGAACCCCTCCAAACCGGTATTAAACCAATTGATGCCATGATTCCCATTGGAAGAGGTCAGCGCGAGCTCATTATTGGTGATAGACAAACTGGTAAAACCGCTATAGCAATTGATACTATAATAAATCAAAAAGAATTTTTTGATAAAGGTCAAACCGTATTTTGTATTTATGTAGCAATAGGCCAAAAAGGGTCTACGGTAGCAAATATTGCAAACACGCTCGAAAGATATGGAGCAATGCCCTATACAATCATTGTTACAGCAACTGCGTCGGATCCGGCTGCGTTACAATTTTATGCCCCATTCGCAGGAGCTGCTATTGGTGAATTCTTCAGAGATACTGGTCGTCCGGCATTGGTAGTTTATGACGATCTATCCAAACAAGCGGTTTCATATCGTGAAGTTTCGTTATTGCTTCGTCGTCCACCAGGACGTGAGGCTTACCCTGGCGATGTATTTTATCTTCACTCCCGTCTGCTTGAAAGAGCTGCAAAAATTATTGATTCAGAGGAAATTGCACGCCAAATGAACGACCTTCCACAAAGTATTAAACACTTGGTTAAGGGTGGTGGTTCACTTACAGCGCTTCCAATTATTGAAACACAAGCTGGAGACGTATCAGCATATATTCCAACCAACGTAATTTCCATTACTGATGGTCAAATATTTCTTGAAACCAACCTATTCAATTCCGGTATTAGACCGGCAATCAACGTAGGTATATCAGTTTCTCGTGTAGGCGGTAACGCTCAAATTAAATCGATGAAAAAAATCGCTGGTACACTAAAGCTTGATCAGGCTCAATATCGCGAACTTGAAGCCTTTTCTAAATTTGGTTCTGATCTCGATGCAACTACTTTAGCTGTAATTGATAAAGGTGCGAAGAATGTTGAAATTCTTAAACAAAAACAATATTCTCCTATTCCGGTTGAAAAACAAATTGCAATAATATATTGTGGCACAAAGGCTCTTCTCAAAGATGTTCCATTAAAAAATATAAAGGAATTCGAAGCTGATTATATAGAGTATTTGGAATTAAAACATAAGGATACCTTAAAACAGCTCAGAGAAGGTCAGTTGAATGATGAAATTACCAAAGTACTTGAAAAAGTTGCCTTGGAAATTTCAGCTAAATTTAAAATAAAATAACCAGGAAAAATTGATTTTTGGCTCATGGCAAGTTTGAAGGAAATACGAACGAGGATTTCTTCGGTGTCCTCGACGAAGCAAATTACAAGTGCAATGAAGATGGTATCTGCGGCAAAACTAAAAAAAGCCCAGGATACCATCCTGATGTTGAGGCCTTACGCCAATAAATTGCAGGAAATTCTTTCGACGCTTAGTTCTGATGGTGAGGGTAATGACGATAATCCTTACGCAAAAGAACGAAAATTTGAAAAAGTTTTGATTGTGGTTATTACCTCAAATCGCGGATTATGCGGTGCATTTAATGCAAACGTGATTAAAATGGCTCTGCAACTGGCCAATGAGAAATACAGCCAGTTAAATGCTTTGGGGAAAGTTGTATACATGCCTGTTGGCAGAAAAGCTGCTGATTTTTTTGTCAAAAAGAATTATCCAGTAATAGTAGATAACCACAACACACTGTTGGATGGAACCACCTTTGATAAAACGATTCCTCCGGCACAAATGTTAATAGAGAAATTCCTTGATGGATCTTTTGACGCAATTGAAATTGTTTACAATCAATTTAAAAATGCGGCTGTACAAATTACATCAGCAGAACAACTTTTACCAATTGTAAAAATTGCAAAGAAAAAAGCGAACGTCAATTTGAAACCTGAAATGCATAATTTCATTTTCGAACCATCTAAAGAATACATCATTCAGGAATTAATTCCTAAATCGTTAAAAATTCAGCTTTACAAAGCCATATTGGATTCCGTTGCTTCAGAACATGGAGCTCGAATGACTGCTATGCATAAAGCTACCGATAATGCGACAGAAATAATAAAAGATTTAAAATTAGAATATAACAAAGCTCGTCAAGCTTCAATTACCAAAGAAATTCTGGAAATAGTTTCAGGTGCAGAAGCACTTCGCGGTTAACCTGTTAAGAAAAATATAAATGGAAGACATTCAAGTATTGGATGTCTTCCTTATCTAAAGCCTCCCATTTGCCTTTTTTTTAACGCTGAATCATTTTTTTTAAACAAAATGAGCAAGAGGACATTTCGATGTCATTAAATGTAAAGAAAGGCCTAAAAATAATACTTTATATTAGGCTTTATATATATTTGCAAATACAATTGAGCACCAATGAACATTTTCAAAAAACATTTGGCCAAAAATAAGTTAAGAGTAATTATTATCTCCTGTGTATCTGCTATAATTCTCTTTTTTACCTTTTCTTTTGCAGATAGTGACTTCAAAATCCTAAAAAACCTGGATATCTACTATACACTTTTTCGTGAACTTAACCTTTATTATGTTGATGAAACCGATCCGGAAAAACTTGTAAAAACGAGTATTGACGCCATGCTTGAATCGCTCGATCCGTACACGGTTTATATTACTGAATCGGAAATGGAAGATTACAAATTTTTAACTACAGGAGAATATGGAGGTATTGGAGCGCTTATTCGAAAAAACAATGAACACATAGCTATTTCGGAAATTTTTGAACATTCACCAGCGCAAAAAGCGGGTATTAAGGTGGGCGATATTATTCGTGAAATTGATGGAAAACCAGTATTTCAAAAAAATAATTCCGAAATAAATGAACTACTTAAAGGTGAACCAAAAACTAACCTTGATCTAACACTGGAACGACCCGGTCAACACAAAACCTTCAAAGTATTATTAGGCAGGGAAAAAATTTCTATCAACAATGTACCTTATTTTGGAATGGTATCCGAAAATATTGGCTATATCAAGCAAACCAATTTCACGAACGATGCTCATATTGAAGTTAAAAACGCTCTTATAAAACTTAAAGCTCACGGAGCAAAGGCCATTATTCTTGATTTACGTGGAAATCCAGGTGGTTTGCTAGTTGAAGCTATTGGAATTACTAACCTCTTTGTTGATAAAGGACAGGAAATTGTCCACACCAAAGGTAAAGTTAAACAATGGGATAACACTTACAAAACAAAAAGTCAACCTTTTGATATACAAATGCCGCTTGCAATTTTAGTTAACCGTAGTTCTGCCTCTGCAGCGGAAATTGTTGCCGGCTCGCTTCAAGACCTAGACAGAGCTGTAATTGTAGGTACCAGAACTTACGGTAAAGGACTTGTTCAAACCACAAGACCATTAAGTTATAATACCCAACTAAAAGTAACCACTGCAAAATATTATACCCCCAGTGGAAGATGTATACAAGCTTTAGACTACGCACACCGAGAGGCTGATGGTAGTGTAGGATACATTCCCGATTCCCTGATTAGTGAATTTTCGACAAAAATCGGACGGAAAGTATATGATGGCGGAGGAATAATGCCAGATATCATCATCAAAAATGAAGCGCTGAGCAAAATAACGATTAATCTATATGCGAGAAACTTCATCTTTAACTATGCCACCGAATACGTCATAAAACATGATACTATTACTTCACCGGCAAAATTTAAATTAACTGACATTGAATACGATCAATTCAAAGACTATTTGATAAACAATAATTTCGATTACCAAACCGAAACGGAAGAAGCTTTTATCAAACTCAGTACATCAGCTGCACAGGAAAAATACCTGACTGAAGCCAAGGATGAATTTAAAGCTTTGGCAAAAAAACTCTCACATGATAAGCTAAAAGATTTAAATACTTATAAAGAGGAGATTTCTGAATTATTAAAAGAAGAAATTATCAGTCGCTACTATTTTCAGCGCGGTCGAATCGAAATTTCCTTATTAACAGACAATCATGTTAACAAAGCAATAGAAGTATTGAACAGCAAGCAATTATACACTGGTATTTTAGATGGTACACTCAAAACCATTTTTGCCAATTCAAAAAAGGGAATGAACCAAAATAATTAATTCTTAGACATCCAATCGATATACCTGTCCGACTCCAGCAATTTTGATGTAACTTTTGATCGGATAAACTCAACAATTTTACTAACTTCTTTTCCATTACCTTCTCTTTTATAATAACTTGCTAAATGTAAATATGCCAAATAATAATGTATTAATATTTGAGATCTCCCAGGAAAATCATAGATTTCTACATCTTTAAAATCTTTTAAATTTTCATTATCAAATAAAACTGTTGCAATAACCTTCGAATTCAAAGCTAATCTTGTTCCTTTTGTTTCAAAGGGCATTAATCTTTTTACAATACCACAGTCCATCGTAAAGGGTAAAAGTCCTGCCAAATCAACTTCCCTAAATCCATCAGCAAAATAAACAGGTCGGTCAAAACCATTAGCCTCAATAATTTCAGATAACAAAGCTCTCCAAGGACTTAGATAAGTTGTTCCATCTGATTTCATATCAGGTGTTATAGTCCAGTTAAAATAATCACCTTTCAACATATATTTATCCCTCAATCCTTCAGGAATTCTTATTTTAATACTAAGAGTATCCCATTTATATGGTCTCATTTGCATCACCTGATCTTCTGAAAACCTTATGTTAACAGGATTTAAACCTTTCTTATATAATTTTATATTACATGGCCTCCCACTAAACCCTATTGGAATTGCTGTAACATCTGTTCTAAAATCTTCCAAAAGTTGAAGATAATAAGTGGAGTTTAACAATAAATCACCATTTGTAAATAGTATTGCTTTGGTTTCACAACTTCTTAAGATATTCCTGGCATATTCTAATAACCATTTCGGCATAGCTCCTTTTTTAAAGGCCATAGAATATTCCAGTTTGGCTTTTTGTAAATTACCTTTCTCAAGAGCCTCTAAAGCCCTGACTCCATATTGCGCATGTAACCAATAATAAGCTTTCCTGTAAGCAGGGTCAATTGTAATTGCCTTATCCAAAAAATAAATTATCGAATCTGAATAGGTTTCATTATAACCTATTAAAGGTCTTGAATCATATGCCCGATAATGATAAAAATATCCCATTTTACAATAAAATTCAGGATCATTTAGATGGTCTGGTTCTAGGCTTTTTAAAAAATGAATTGCCTCATTATAATTTTGTTTTTCAAAAGCGGAATCGGCTTTTAAAAAACATACTTGGCAATTAACTTTTAATGATACAAATAGTGTTATCAAAACAAACAATTTTCTCATTCTATTCATTTATTTATCGATTTATAAAAATAAAACATATTTTTCAAATGCTAAATTATATCCTAATCATAACTAATAAATTATGACTAATTATTATTTTTATAGATATATTACTATATAAATAGTTGTTCGTTTAGAAAAATAGTTATATATTTGTTGCATGAAAGAACTAACAAAAGCAGAAGAACAAGTAATGCAGTACTTGTGGAAACTCAAAAAAGGATTTTTGAAAGACATTGTTGATAAATTTCCCGAACCTCGCCCGGCTTACACAACAGTATCAACTGTTATAAGGGTTTTGGTGAATAAACAATTCATCGGTTTTCAAGCCTATGGAAAAATTCATGAATACTATCCATTAATCTCAAAAAGTGAATATTTCGGTATTCAATTTAAAGCAACTATTAAAGACTACTTCAACGGATCGCCAACCAATTTTGCAACATTCTTTGCAGGGGACCACGATCTCAATTTAACACAACTCGAAGAAATCAGAAAAATAGTTGAAGAACAAATTCAAAAGCGTCAAAAAAATGAGTAATCACTTACTTTACTTAATCAATGTCAGTATTTGTATTACTGCATTTTATTTATTCTATTATGTTTTTTTGCGTAAAGTAACACTTTTCACAACGATCCGGATCTATTTATTATTTAGTCTGTTATTTGCATTTATCATTCCTGCTTTACAAGTTCAGTTTTTTCATTTTACAGCAGTAAACAGTGAGCAAGGATTAAAAACATTCGTTATAGCCAATTATATTCCAGAAGAATCCTTCAATACTGACATTCCTCAAAAACATATTTTGATAGCCAATATTTTATGGTTCATTTATTTCGGAGGTGTTTTATTCATGTTAGGAAGATTAACTTTTTTCATTATCAGAATTGTAAAATTAGTTCGAATAAACGAAGTAATTAAAATTGAACAAAACAATTTTGTTTTAATGCATAAAAGACTGTCTCCCTTTTCGTTCTTTCATTACATTTTTATTGATAGAATAACCTTAAGCAAGGTTCCATGTCAGGAACCTTCGATTGAACATGAAAAAATACATGCTAAGGAACTGCATTCCTTGGATTTGTTAACTGCGGAACTAGTTACTGCATTACTTTGGTTCAACCCTTTTGTATTCTTTTTCAGAAATTCAATTAAAGCCAATCATGAATATCTTGCCGATGCCAAGGCTATTAAATCGGGCATCCATCCGTTGGATTACATTACCAACCTTGCAAATGAGGTATTTACCAATAATATGATTGGATTAACCAGTAATTTCAATTGTTTAACCCTTAAAAAAAGACTTATTATGATAACGAAAATAAAATCATCCAAAAAAGCAACACTCAAATTACTATTTCTCTTACCAATAATTTGCGTATTAATAGTGGCATTTGCTTCGCCTAATAATGTTAAAAGTGAACTTCCGGCATTTTCAAATACCTCTAACATCAGTAAAATCTCTGAAATTCCATCCATTACCCCAATTAAAAAGGCTCAATTTCAAGAAACTTCGGGTTATGGTTGGCGAATTCATCCAATTTATAAAAAGAGGCAATTTCATAATGGAGTTGATTTTAAAGCTGAAGAAGGAACCTCAGTTATTGCTACCGCTAATGGGATTGTTCAAAAATGTGAATTTATAGAACAAGGTAAGGGATATGGCAGAATGATTCTAATTCAACACAATCAGCAATACTCTACGCTTTATGCCCAGTTATCTGAATTCAAAGTTAAAGTTGGAGATCAGGTCAAACAAGGTAGTATTATTGGTCTTGTAGGACATTCAGGAATATCTACAGGCCCCCATCTTCATTACGAAGTATTTAAAGATGGTAAAAACGTTGACCCAAAGGAATATATTAAATAGTGATGATGAAATGAAGTGATGAAGTGATGAAGAACTTCACCTCATCACCTCATCTCTTAGTAACTTAATTACAGTTTAATGTGATGATGAAATGAAGTGATGAAGTGATGATGAACTTCACCTCATCACCTCATCTCTTAGTAACTTAATTACAGTTTAATGTGATGATGAAATGAAGTGATGAAGTGATGATGAACTTCACCTCATCACCTCATCT
>WSSedL1CaDRAFT_10000335_pt1 | contig 32979 bp, 25 predicted proteins | sample WetSurSL1Cattail_FD_9464 | JGI IMG/M metagenome (IMG submission 9464)
TAGATGCAGGCTGTCCAATGGCTGAGATGGTCACGGCAGAGGCACTAAGAGAAGCCAAAAAAAAGCATCCGCAAGCCGCTGTGGTCTGCTACATCAATTCTACAGCGGAAGTAAAGGCGGAATGCGACATCTGCTGCACTTCTTCAAATGCCCTGAAGGTGATAAGATCCCTGGATCAGGAGGAGATCCTGTTTGTACCTGACTGTAATCTTGGAAGCTATGTTGCAAAAATGGTGCCGGAAAAACATATTATATTATGGCAGGGCTTTTGTGCTACACATCACAGAATAAAGCCGGAAGATGTAAAGAAGGTCAAAGAGTTGCATCCAGATGCACTTTTATTGGTTCACCCCGAATGCAGACCTGAAGTGGTTGAACTTGCGGATTTTGCCGGAAGCACGAAACAGATCATTGATTATGCAGCGGCAAGTACTGCTAAAAAATTCATCATTGGTACGGAAATGGGTGTAATGTACAAGCTGAAGAAGGATAGTCCGGACAAGCAGTTCTATTTGCTGTCACCCGGTCTGGTATGCCCCAACATGAAAAAGACCTCGCTGGAAAGCGTTTATAAAGCGCTAAGGGATATGAAAAACAATATTGTACTGGACGAACAATTGATGGCCAGAGCAAGAATGCCTCTGGACAGAATGTTGCAGGTGGAATAGAATCCCCGGAGAAATACAACCCCGGAGAAATACAACCCGCGAGAAATACTACCTCGGAGAAAGACTGCTCAAATGCTTCAGTAATAAGCGAAAGAAGGAACAACTATTGAATAAGCAAAGATATCTGGCAGATTTCGATACAAGGGAATTAGTGAAGGAATATCATGACGTAGTTATAATAGGAAGCGGAATTGCAGGCGTATATACAGCACTTGAAATTCCCGAGAGATTCGATGTAGCCATTTTGACCAAGGAGACTCTCGATATAAGCAACTCTGTCCTGGCACAAGGCGGTATTGCTGTTTCGCTCGACAAGAAGGATTCGCCCGAGCTGCATCTGAAGGACACGCTTTATGCAGGTGCCGGCCTTTGTGATGAAGAAACGGTCAGGGTCCTTGTCAATGAGGCGGCAGGAAATATTGACCGGCTTTGTGACTTTGGTGTCAACTTTGACAAGAAGAGCAATGATGAGCTTTCTCTTTCCAGAGAAGCAGCTCACAGTATGAACAGGATCATCCATGCAGGTGATACAACGGGGAAGGAAGTGCTGGACAAGCTTATTGCCGTAGTGAAGACACGAAGCAATATTGATATCCATGAAAGATGCTTCGTGATAGACTTGATTACTGAAAATGACACCTGCAAAGGCGTACTGACCTATTCTGAAGACGCAGGCTGTCTTAAATTGTACATATCCAATATTATCATTTGTGCGACTGGCGGATACGGACAGTTGTACAGCTATACGACCAATCCCGAGGTTGCGACCGGCGACGGGGTTTGTATGGCTTACAGGGCGGGAGCCGAGCTGATGGATCTGGAGTTTGTGCAGTTTCATCCTACGGTGCTGTTCCATCCGGACAACAAGAACTTTCTTATATCTGAAGCTGTAAGAGGTGAGGGCGCGCTTTTAAAGAATATAAACGGCAAGCGCTTTATGCCCGAGTATCACTCGCTGAATGAACTTGCACCGAGGGATGTTGTATCCAGGGCAATATTTGAGGAAATGAAAAGAACAGATTCTGAATTCGTCTATCTTGACATAGCATTTAAGGGACAGGATTATTTGGAAAACAGATTCCCCAACATATACAAGACCTGCCTTGGATATGGGATAGATATGGCAAAGGATATGATACCGGTAGCTCCCGCGGAGCATTACTGCATGGGCGGGATCCGGGCGGATGTCCTGGGGAGGACAAAAATCAAAGGGCTGTTTACCTGTGGAGAGTCCGCCTGCAATGGGATCCACGGTGCCAATCGTCTTGCCAGCAACTCTCTTCTTGAAGGCCTGGTATTCGGAAGGAAAATAGGAACCCAGGTTTCCGATATTCTCGGATGTACAGGCAGAACGATCTCCTTTAAGGATGTAGTGAATAAAACGGATCGTGTACTGCACGATTTTGACAGGCATTCTGCAAAGGCTGAAATACGGAAGGTCATGACAATGGATGTCGGAATCATAAGAGAAGAAAAGAGCCTGACGAGTGCACTTGAAAAAATCAACGCCCTCGGCAAAGAGATAGAAGATATGAAAAATGAGGCATTGGCGGACTTTGAGCTTCAAAATGTCCAACTTTTATCCAAGCTGGTCGTTGAGTCCGCACTGGAACGCGAGGAAAGCAGGGGCGCCCATTTCCGTCTGGATTTCGACAAAACAGACGACATAAATTGGAAAAGACATATTATCAAGAAATTCTGATTCAGGGGTTGATGCATTTGGAAGAGACTGGGGATATTCTTGTCACCGGTTGCGCTGGTTTTATCGGGTTTCATTTGACAAAGAGATTATTGCAGCAGGGTAAGAGGATCATTGGTCTGGATAATATGAACGGTTATTATGATGTTACGTTGAAGAAATCCAGACTAAGACTGCTGGAAGAGTGCGGCGAGCTGGATTTTCACAGGATATCGCTTGAGGATTCCAAAGCGGTTTCCAATTTATTTGAAGAAAACAATATAAAAATAGTAATAAACCTTGCTGCCCAGGCCGGTGTCAGATACAGCCTTTTAAATCCTCAGGCATATATAGATTCCAATATAACGGGTTTTTTAAACATATTGGAAGCGTGCAGATTCAACAAGGTCAGGCATCTGATTTTTGCATCCTCCAGCTCCGTATATGGAGCAAATACTAAAATTCCATTTTCAGTGCATGATAATGTTGATCATCCGGTCAGCTTATATGCGGCGACAAAGAAATCAAACGAATTAATGGCTCACACGTACAGTCATATATTCGGTTTGGCTGTTACCGGCCTCCGTTTCTTTACGGTATATGGACCGTGGGGAAGACCGGATATGGCTCTTTTCTTATTTACCAAAGCCATTTTGGAGGGGAAACCGATAGATGTATTCAATAATGGAGAGATGATGAGAGATTTCACCTATGTTGAGGATATCGTAGAAGGCATTTACAGACTGATTGACAGGACACCCGAGCCAAACCCCGGATGGGATGCATATTGCCCGGATCCGGGCACGAGCAGCGCACCATACAGGGTATATAATATTGGTAACAATCAGCCGGTCAGGCTGGAGGACTTTATCAGTACACTCGAAGAAAAGCTCAGGAAGAAGGCAATTAAAAATTATTTACCTTTACAGGCGGGTGATGTTTCAAAAACCTATGCAGATGTGGATGACTTGATAAGAGATGTCGGCTTCAAACCACAAACTGCTATAAGCGATGGAATTGAAAAGTTTGTAGGCTGGTACAGGGAGTATTATCAAAATTAAACATACTAAAAGATATGAGGAAAAAAACATGTTAAGCAAATTATATTACGACGATATGATTCTGGCTGCCTTAAAAGAGGACATGCCGCTGGGAGATATCACTACAGACAATACCATTCAAGCCGGAACAATGGCCAGGGCGGTGCTGATTGCCAGACAGGATGCCGTAATTGCGGGACTTGATATCTTTGAACGGGTTTTCAAACTGCTTGATGACGGAATCACCTTCAAGCGCCATACAGAGGACGGACAGCGTGTAACTGACGGATCGGTTTTTATGGAGTTTGAAGGCGATGCGGCAGCGATGCTCAAGGGAGAAAGGACTGCACTTAATTTTCTGCAGCATCTCTCGGGAATTGCAACAAAAACGGCAGAGTTTTGCAAGCAGGTGGCAGATCTGTCTGTGAAACTTACGGATACAAGAAAGACGGTACCCGGTTTCAGACAACTGGCAAAATACGCGGTTCGAATGGGCGGCGGGCACAATCACAGGTTTTGCCTGTCAGACGGTGTTCTGATAAAGGATAATCACATAAAAGCGGCTGGCGGCATAAAGAAAGCTATTGAGCAGGTAAGAGCCGGTATACCTCATACTGTAAAAATAGAGGTGGAAACGGAATCGCTCGGGCAGATTAAGGAAGCACTGGAAGCAGGAGCGGACATCATCATGTTTGACAATATGCCGCTCGAAATGATGACAATGGCAGCCAAACTTGTAAATGGCCGTGCACTGACAGAGGCATCGGGAGATGTCCACCTGGACACAGTGCGCGAAGTTGCGCTGACAGGAGTGGATATCATCTCCATAGGAGAGCTTACACATACGATTAAAGCCGCCAATATAAGTATGAGATTTATATAGGAAGTCGCTTTAATTGTAAATTCATTGTTAAGACAGGATGTAATGACGACCTGTGGATGAAACTTGCGGTTATCCACAGGTTTTTTATGCAAATTGAGGCAAAAACACAACGAAATCTCGCAGACCTAGAGACGAAAGGGCTGTAAAATATCAGCCGCCAAAAATGTTTTCCACATGCGTGTGGATAAAGAGTGGAAAATGCCTTCAAAACTTGGATATTCGCATAAAACAGGGTGTTGATAATTAAAAAGACAGGGCTTTATTTCAAGGAAGGAAATGGAATATCAGTACTGAGCATTTGTATCAATCGCTGGTATACTTTTTTATTATATAGTATCAGCTTATGGTTTGCTGCTTGCAGAATTTCACCTGATAGAAGCTTATCTATTGTAAAATTGCTGTCTCCGATATCAAAAAGTTCCGTTTCTATGCTCCAACCTGACAGACTTACGCTTTCACTGCTGACAACTTCATCATACTGTCCCATGATACTTCCGGTTTGAACCGATGGATTCAAACCGCCATTTGTCATTGAAGGCAGTATTGCGGAATAAAGAGTGCTGTCGGTAAGTAAATCGCGCATTCCCTGGTCATCATAGTATTTTAGCCCTATGGATGCAAAGGGTGAGCCTTTTTGTGGAACAGAGATAAATATCAGTTTTCTGACATTTCCTTTTGAAGAGTACTCCCTGCTGCAGGTGTAATAGCGCGCCACCAGCCCGCCCATACTGTGCGCTATGAGGTCGAAGCGACTGACCTGGATACCGTTTGAGGCCATATCGGCTTTTATATTATCCAGATAATCCGATAATTGTGAAGCAGAAGAGATGACACCGTTCTCTGAGGCATAACTGAAACCAAGCGGATTGAACCCCTGTGTCTTCAAATAAGCGGATACTCCTGAAAATATTTGAGGAGATGCCTGATACCCATGAACGAGAACAACTGGAACCGGGATCAGCTTTATCGTGATGGAAGCGGTTTTTTTCGTTCCGGATAGATTGGATTTTAGTATAACTTCGCTTAAATCGTTTGTATAGGAAGGGGGAGTGTACTCTGCCACAAAATTGCCGTTTGCGTCTGTAATACCTGCTGCAGGATGAAAGATACCGTTGGAATCCGACCTGGTGGCAGCGGCAGTTACAGAGTCTGCTTTATTTGAGTCGTTATTTCCCGCAGAACCGTCAATAAAACCTGCATTATCAGCCGCAGCGACGCTGGAAGCAGAATTGTCCGCAACCGCTTCAAGCTGTACCTCGGCATTCTGAACAGGGGACCCATCCGCATTTCTGACTTGAACCCTGACAATCAGCGTGTTTTCCGTATCAGCAACAAGGGTCTGAATGCCGTAGGCAGCAGAGCTCATAGTTATATTAAGTCCGTTCTTGTCCATGCGGGAATAGTTATTACTCACAATGGTAACAGCAGTACCAGGGTTCAATGCTGTAAAAAGCAGCAGAAACGGATAAAGCAAAACAATTGCCAATATGAAAGCTGTTAAAACAGCTTTTTTAACAGGCTGTAAATTTGTATTCATTAAGCGATGCCCTTCCGTATAGAAAAGTTTACAATAAATAATTAACATAATGCGGACTTGATGCGGTCTTTCTATATTATACGCTCCGTTGCACTAGGGCTGTAAAGTGGGAATTAATGAGTATTTGCCAGCATTTACAATGCGCAATGCGGGCGAATGCGATTAAGTTTGCCGGTATCGGGGAAAATAATTCTGAAATAAATTAACAGGAGGGATATCTATTGAAGGTTAAGGAAATTATGACAAAGGATGTAGCTTATATTAAGCCTGACACAACGGTAACCGAGGCTGCAAAACTGATGCAACAGTATAATGTAGGCTCCATTCCGGTCTGTGACAGGACTGGTGTCGTTGGAATGGTGACCGACAGGGATATTGTTGTCAGAAATGTTATTACGGGAACCGATCCGCTGTCTACGCCAGTTAGTAATATCATGTCGACAAAGGTTGCTACCGTTACTTCCGATACGGATGTCAACCTGCTTGGCGATATCATGTCAAAGAATCAGATCAGAAGAATACCTGTTGTTGATAACAATACGCTTGTCGGTATTGTCGCGCTCGGTGATCTGGCCGCGGACAAACGCTTTGACGTTGAAGCTTCTAGTGCGCTGACGGATATATCCAGACCGGTAAAATAAACAGAAAACCATGCTGCAATAAAAATGAACAGGGTAATACAGGGTGATATTTTCTTTAGAGCACTCATATAATAGCTTGGAAATATCCCCCTGTCCTCCTGCTATATGAAATGAAATATGATTCAGAGTAACTAATATGAATCGCTTAACGATTCTCTACAATAGTTACAAATTTGATGGAATAAATATCACACATCATAGTATTACCGCCATTGATATCACCGGCTACAAGTCTTAATAATATATAGCTTGCGCCGACTGCTATCAGCGTCCCTGTTCTGTCAGTCAGTCCATTGGTGCCGATCAGAAACTCAACCCTCATTAGTTTGCCAATCTGCGTCCGTAAAAACCCCGGTGTAAACAAGGAGCTTTCCAATGTAACTGGCGACGGCTGCCCGGGACTCCCAGGTAAAACAGGTACTGTCCCTGCTCCCTGGACCCCTTGCGAGGGAACGGACGAAGGAAGGAATGGAACTGAAGGGACCAAAGGCGCTGCTGTTCCGCCAGTCGGGTAGCCGGTAGGCAGCGGAGCCGTCGGCATTAAAGCTCCGGGCATCATGGTTCCGGGTTGACCTGTTCCCATACCCATACCCATACATCCCTGCGCTTTTGGCAGCCAGTTGCTGTAATTCACAGGGCCCAGGCCGTTGTTGAAAGAGCCGCAGGTAACAGGCATATATTCCGGTAAAACTTCTTGAGGAGTTTTATTTGTATAATCACTTTTGTATCGCATAATATCATCTCCTATTTCTATTAGCCAAACTGCTGCATTCATATTAAGATTATGTCGAATAATATAAGGAAGTCGGTTGATAAAAGCAATGTTCGTTTATTCTGTTAAACAGACTGCCCGAACCATTGCGGGGAAATTCACTTTCACATACCGCGCTGAACGGATTGTAATACCAAAGGCATGGCGCAACGGCTGGCAGAACATTGCCGGAAAGTGCCCAGTCTGCAATATCATAGTGTATCTGCTCCGGAGGAGAAGACCATACGTTCTGAGTATTGACCTCCCCATATACTTCGCCGAGCATGCATGTAAACTGATAAGGCTGTTCCATCACTCTGCGTATGTCCCCCAAACCTGTCCTCTGGTATTCGCCGTCGGAAACATGCACTCTGTTCATTATAATGGAAGCGACAGCTTTCATACCGTTCTCGCCTTCACCTCCAGCTTCGCACTTAATTAGCCTTGCAAACAATTCGCGATTGGTATATGCCATAAAAACACCGCCTAAATTGGATATCCGCCGATTTATGTTCTTGCATAATTTATACTACAGTATATTAACATAACCCATAAAAAGTAACCTATGATGAAAATTAAACATTTTAATTAAGTTTATAAAACCTGATTTATTGGGGCAATATAATTTATGTACGCTGTCAAGCGGGTATTACCCGAAAAAGGAGGCATTACTGTGAGTAGACACAGGAGCTTGATGTCCGAGCAGCTGAAGCATGAAATTGCAAAGGAACTTGGCGTCTATAGTACAGTTGAGGCTGAAGGCTGGGGCGCTGTCTCATCCAAGGACTGCGGCAATATTGTTAAAAAAGCAATAGAGATGGCCGAGAGAAGCATTGATACCAAATAGCCTCTCGTGATAAGCGTAACAGGGAGCCGGTGGAATACCGGCTCTCTTGCTGTTCAAAAATAAAAATAAAAAAAATCCATACTTGTACAGTTCTTTATTGTAACTCTGTTTTGCAGGTGATATAATTATATTTGCTAAAATCTGGGGGCTCTATCTTCATGAGGGCAGCCGGATTCGTTGCAAACTATCACTGGAGAATGTTCACCTATTGGCATATACAAGCTTGAAGTGTCTGAAAAGTGCAGTATTGCTTTGTTGCAAATCTGTTACATTTTGTTTACACTTGGCTTGGATATGTTGACTGGTAAAAATGCCGGTGATATAATCAACTTGAATTCAGACGGGTGAAGCTTGTTCGTTCTGAATAAAGTTGTAAGACAGGTCGGGTTATAACCATGGGGATAGGCGTGGCCCGATTTGAAATGACAGCCAACCCCAAAATTATACGAGGAGGATTTGAGAATATGAGAAATCTCAAAAAGTTACTTGCAGTAGTCGTAGCTATTTGCGTTCTCGCAACATTTACGGTTCCTGCATTCGCTGCAGACACAACAACAGCAGCAGCAACAGTTAAGACTGATGCACAAATTGCAACAGATCTCGGCGTTATCAAAGGCTCAGGCGACGGCGTTACAGCTGATTACCTGGCGACCACACCTGACAGACTTCAGGGCGCTATTATGTTCCTGAGACTATTGGGTCTGGAAGACACAGCAAAGGCATACATTGGTACAGACAATTTCTCTGACGTAGAGGGATTGAATGATACCAACCAAGCAATACTTGCCTATTTGAAAAAGAATCCTGATTTAGGATACGAAGGAATAGGCGACAACAAGTTCGATCCGTTAACCAAGATGACTGCAAAGCAGTACTACAAAGTTTTGCTTATTGCTCTCGGTTACACTTACGGAACTGATGCAACTGCAGACTTCACCTGGGCAACTGTATTCTCTTTCGCAGCTTCCAAGGGCCTTGTCAAGCTCGTTGACAATGAAACTTTCACTGTTAATGATCTTTGCACTGGCACAGTAGAAGCTCTCAAGGCTACAGTAAAGGGCGGAACAGACACTCTTATCAGCAAGCTCGTTGACGGCGGCAGCATTACCGCAGCAGCAGCAACAACAAGCGGCCTGTATTCTGCAACAGCAAAGGCTCTTGAGTGCACAAGCGCAACAACTGACAACCTCAGGACAGTCAAGTTCGTATTCAACAAGGAGCTGGACGAAGATACAGTAACTCTTGATAATTTTGCAACAGACGACGATATCTTTTCTGCTGTAAAACTGTTGGATGACAACAAGACAGTTTTGGGTATTATTTCTGATGATGAGCAGGATAACATTGACCAGAGTGACAGTTATGACGTTGACATCAGCGACGTAAAAGCTACAGACGGAACGACCATCTCAGACGTTACAAAGACTGTAACCTTTGTTGACACAACGATTCCTGCAGTAACCGGAGTTACTGTAAAGAATCCGAAGACAATTGTAATCTCCACTAGTGAACCGATGAATTATATAAACAAGTATAACAAGACACTTAGTGATATTACAGTGGATGGTTCAACGAAGATTGGAACATCAACCTATGATTACGAGAAGAACACCCTGACAGTCATATTTGCTTCCGCGATGTCTGTTGGAACGCGCAAGATAGCCATTTCCGGCATGCAGGATTATGCAGGATATACTGCAATAGCTACTTCCTACAACGTAGATGTAGTTGCTGATACAACTCCTCCGTCCATGGTAAGTGCGGAGATGATTACAGTAAACGAGCTCGACGTTACCTTCAGTGAAGAACTGGATGATATTGGATCCTTCGAAGTAGATGGCGTAGATGCTAAATCGGCTGTACAGAATACGGATGATCATTCAATCGTTCGCCTTACTCTTGCAAAAGATCTTGGAATAGGCGCAACTGTTGAGATCAAGATAACTTATGTAGATCAGACGGATGTTATGGGTAACGATGTTGAATCAGATACCAATTTTACATTCAAGGTTTCTGATGACACTACGCTCCCGACCGTAAAAGCATCCATTGATTCAGACAGTAATGATATTACACTGACATTCAGCAAATCAATGTACACTACAGCAGGTACGATCAAGATTTTGAACGCTGATGATAGTGACAAGCAGTTGCATAAATTTACTGTAAGCAAGAACATGTTTACGGATGGCTCTGACTTTACGGAAATTGTACTGGATGAAGGTGATTCTGACCTGAATAACAGGGATGCTATAAGTGTCAAGGTTCTCATTGAAGACATGACAGACGGTACCGTCAGGAAGAATACGCTTCCCGATACGACACTTACCCTGGAAACCAACGATGCATCGGCTCCTTCAATCAATCAGTACTATACGGCAGATTCAGACGATGAAACGGTAACTTTCTACTTCGGCGAAGATATGGATAAAGATACCCTTAAGAATCTCAGTAACTACAGGATTTATAATGGTACTACTAAGATCGGTACGAAAAATTACAGTGGTGAGACATTGTCCTATATCGGTGCTGATGTTGATTCTGTTGATTCAGACAGCATTACCATCAATATAGATGGATCCTATGCTGCACTTACAGACGGCCACACATACTTCGAAGTTAGTGCTGTGGAAGATGAAGATGGAAACATGGCAGACGGTGTAAAGACAGTAACTTGGCAGGGAGATGCTGATCCGCTTGACTTTATTTCAACCACTGGTTCTATTAAGGCAACAGCACAGGATACGATTGAAGTAACATTCAACCAAGATATTGGAAGCATTGATCCTGATCTATTCTATGTAAAGAATACTGCTGGTGAACTCGTAACTACCTTTACAGAGGTAAGCGTTGATGATGATGTAGCAACATTCACAACGGCAGACGATATAGGAACTACTACTGAATCCTTGAGACTGTACTTGAATGAACTGTCAGCATGCGAAGATGTATTCGGCAATGGTCTTGATGATCTCAAGGCTAAGACGGGTAGAGATGAAGGCGACCTCTTTAAAATAGCTGATAAGATTGCTCCTGAAGTTGATGAAATTGATGACAGTGACGGTACTTCAACCGGCGCAATCTATATTGACTTCACTGAGATTGTAAACGTTCCGACTACAACTGATTATGTAAGTGTTATAAAAGCACTGGCTAGTGACATGATTGTTAGAGATGAAGACGGAAATACGATTAATCTCAGTACGGGTACGAACGACGCTGGTAAGTCATATAAGGTTGACTTCTACAGAGGCAGCACTTATGTAGGTGACCTTGCTGCTATGAGTTATGGTAAAGCCTTTGATACGATCATAATTCAGAACCTTAATGAAGGTGAGGATTACACTGTACAGTTTATAGGTTCCACTATCTATGACGGTGATAGTAATCTTCTCGCAGCTGAAGAGAAAACAGAAGTAACAACAGAACAGAATTAATTCTCCAGCAGAAGCAATTGAAATGGGACTGCCTCAAAACTAAATTTTGAGGCAGTCTTTTTTTAGTGCGTGCGACCTTGACGGTGAAAGTCCGTTACGGGGTTTGATAGCACCAACCGTTAGCCAAAGGCAAGGGTGTCCGTTGTGAAGCGGAATCTGAACTATCTAAACATTATGATTATCCGAGTAAATTTTTGAAAGTCATGTAGTTAACGGTATTCTTTGTATATTTTACTCGGATAATCATTTAAATATTTATTACCTTTATACTTGCGTCTGGCTGGAAAAAACATAGCGTTTGGGTTGTTGTATGATCCTGTAATCTTTCAGGTGTTTTAGAAGCAACTTTGTACAATTATCAGGAATAGTGACAACCCTCCCCTTATTTCCTACTCCAACAAGTTTCACGGATGTTTTTTCATTGAAGCGGATATCACCGACTGTCAGATCACACAATCCCTGTGCCCTTGCACCTGTGGCATATAAAACATTAAGGAGTACTTTATCCCTTGCAGAAGCAACCGTTCTGCCGTCGGGAAGTCTTAACAGGATGTATATCTCTTTACGTGTAAGATAAATGGGGATACTCTTCAATAACAGACCCTCCGGCATTCTTGAAAATAACTTTTCCAGGCTGCAATCCTCTCTCATCCTTCAGGAATAAAAACAGAAGCTGAAAGGCGTATTGATAGGAACAGATAGAGTTTATACTAAGCCCTTTGGATATTGGTAGGTAGTTAGTAAAATAGGCAGGAAATCACTTTTAACTTTAGACATTACTCTACCTCCGGGAAAACATCTTCTGTATAAATGCCTATAGCATCATGAGCATCCGGATAAAGCTCATAGGAAAACCTGAGATAGAGCTGTCTCCATGATATCCCCATGTCCGAGATAAGTTGAAAGGATGGGAACGGAATCAGTTAATGAATACCCGTTGGATTCTGCTTGTCTGAATGACCGGAATACAAAAACATGTCTCAGGCAGTGAAGGCATGGTCCTCTGTCAGACGGATTTTTCTTGTGATATACAATTCCAGCTTCATCAAGGACGACGGAAAACAACCGCTCGGACCAACTATCACTGTATGGCCTTTTATCTGGGCCTATAAACACATAGGATTCTGATATTTGGCTTATCCCCAAGCGGATACAATAAGAATGAAGGATTTCTGTCATAGATGGTTTCATCGGAACCAGCCGATGCTTCGCCGTTTTGCTTTATGTATTGTAAGGACACCTTCATCGAAATCGATATCACAGATACGTATGCCGAGTGCCTCATTGAGACGCAGCCCACATGAATACAGAAGTCTGATGAACACAGGAAATACGATAGGTACATTTGAACCAGCCCGTTTAAGTGAAGTCTGCAGGTTATCACTGGTCTGTATTATTCTGTTCCATTCATCTTCACTATACATATATGGGGTGTACGTTGTTCCTTGTTTCCTTGGAAGTTCAGGGGCAGCGCAAGGAACACTACAGGAGCGAAGATATCCGGCAAAGCCTTTTAATGCAGAAAACTTTTTCTTTTTAGTAACTGCCCTGCATGTGAGCGTCCGACTCCAGCAGTCAATATCTTCAATAGTGAGTTCCTTGCACTTTTTTCCTGATGGAGTAAGGAATACATCCAGACTGTACAATGTATTTTCAATGTGTGCAGTATAATATCTGGCAATTTTTGGAAATTAATATAGGAATCCATTTCCATTGTAATCTCATTTATCCAATCAAAAGTTGCAGATGATGGAATACTATAAGTAAGGTAAGATACTTTTTATCCATTTTTTGCAGGTTATTACAAAGGCTTTAATCTGGGTGTAGTGGCAAGTATTGTAACAGCATATGAAGAAGAATTCCGTTAATAAATGATGTTTCTTGCCAATAAGACGATCTCAAATTATGAGAACGATATCAGCTTGCCGGATTCAATGACTTTAAGGACATCTCTGACATTACTGAAACATGGGCGGAGCATCTTCATGACAAGCCTCAAAATACGGAATCACGATCCGTCGGGAAAGAAAGAAAAAGCCTCGATGTTTCTTGTCTGCCGGATGAAGCTGTAAAGCAGGACTAAGAATACACCGGGCTTTTACGGTTGAAATACAAATTAAAGTCATCTACTTAAAGCTTTCATATGCCCTCTTTAGCAGAATAATTGCTTGTTCTCTGGTGACTTTCTCAAAAGGGGCAATCTTATTATTACCGTCAACTCCCTTTATGATGGCGTACTTGCTGGCAAACCGCACTTCCTTGATTGCCCAGGATGCAATGGAATCTTCATCGGAAAACTTATCTGCACCAGACGTATCCGAAGTTATGCCTGGGTTTGCGGCTTTAAGAGTTCTGAATATCATGACGCAGATTTCCTGCCTTGGGATCAAATCGTTCGGAGCGAAGCTTGTATTGGATATTCCTTTTGTAATGCCAAGATTATATGATTTTAAAATCTCAACATTATCCGTATCATCGAACGGATTAGTGGCAACGGGCAGCGCCTTTTTGCCGCTGATTGTTTCGTACAGCTTTATAGCGATTTCACAGAATTCTTCTCTGGTGATTTTTTGCTTGAACTTGCTGAGAAGTTTGTCTGTTGTAAGTTTATCCCTGATGGCTTCTTCAATTTCCGGAATGGCCCAGCTGCTTGCCGTCGAATAATCGGTCGGGACAGCCTGCTGTGACGACGGAGTTGTTGAGGAGTTCTGCAATGCAGGAGTATCATAGGTTGCTGTATCCGAATACTCTGAAGTTCCCAGTACGTTATAAGCAGTAACCCTATACAAATAAGTAGTGCTAAACAAAAGACCATCGTCAGTGTAAGCGGTATTGCCTTTTAACACAGTAGCTATCTGAACATAATTACCGCCGGTTGCTTTTCTCTCTATTTTGTATCCTTCTTCATTATTTGAATTGTCAATCCAAGTGAGTTTTACGGCTCCATCAGATATAAAGCTTGCGTTCAATCCGGTTGGCGTCTTCGGTTTGGCAAGATCAATTATAATATCATTAGACCATCCGGAGGGTCTAATGGTATCATATGCACTAATTTTAATATGATAGATAAGATCAGGTATCAGATTATTGCTTATGTACTGAACGGAATTAGCAGCAATTGTATAGCCATAATTAATTTCATTTGAACTTATGCTTTTTACCATTAATGAAAAACCGGTTTCTTTCTTTGAGTTATCATTCCAGGTTAATTGAATTGCTGTAGGTGATACAATCACTGCCGTAAGGCTGGATGGGGAATTTGGCGGATCATTTTTCCCCTCCAGTGCAAGAGCTGAATTATTCCCGGTAGTATCCGAAGCAGCTAAAACAGTATTGAGAGGTATGGACAAAAAACATATTACTAAAAATATCAATATCCTGATTGATAAATTACTTTTCATAGACAAGCTCCTTTCGTATAATTTAGAATGTAAAGCTTTGTGCATAGCTCCTGCCAATTGATAAATGTATATTTGATGATCAAAAAATTTGTTTGTCATTCAATATATATTATAGAATGTCAGTCTCTATTAAAATTATATACCAGTTCTTCAAAAAATAATAGAATATCTGGAAAACGTAATGTCGTTAATATATTCCATGCCTCACCGAAATCCAGCAGGTAGCTGGATTTGGAAAACAAGCTTATTTATGAGGTTTGAGATAGCTTTTTCGTTTACGCATACCCCAAAATATGATATTATTTATAAGAACGAATTCATGGAGGAGATTACTTTGAACTCAAGTAAAAAATTAAGCACAAAGATTAGAAAGAAAAAGTACGATGAGCCTAATAAAAATTTATATGTATTGTTTTCGTTATGTTTAATTGCAGGAATTATTCCACTAATTCTATATATAAAAAAAATTACGGTAACTGATCCTGGAAATCTTTATATATATGGATTATCTGATCAATTGGATATTTTCGTCTATTACAAAATGGTCTTCCTGTTATTGTTTACCGCTGTCGGATTGATCTTTTTTTTGTTCTCAAGAAAAGAGGTGTTATCAGAGAGTCGTAAAAAGCTATATTATTATCCCATGGCGATATTTACCTTATTTATCATGATTTCAACGTTGTTCTCAGAATATAAGCAGGTCTCCTTTTTTGGCTTTGTTGACCGATATGAAGGCGCCTTTGTATTAATTGGATATCTTGTGATAATGTTTCTTGCTATGAATAGTTTAAAAGAAGAAAAGGAAATTAAAATACTCTTCCTGTGTTTATTGGCTTCAGCATTTGTGATATCGCTTATTGGAACACTACAGTACTTTGGGATAGACTATTATAGATCGAAGATTTTTTTTGATATCGTAACGCCAGCTGCATTGAAAGGTCAAATGAGTGAGATTAGTTCAAAATTTCCTGAAAATACGATATTCACCACATTAACCAATTCCAATTATGTAGGTAGCTATATGGCAATGCTTCTGCCGATCGTTCTGGTTTTTTTGGTCCATTCGAAAAAGATCTCTCATAAGATTATATTTGTGGCTCTCTTGGGGCTTATAGTACTCAACTGGGTAGGGTGTGAATCCCGTGCAGGAATTGTCGGCGGCGTATTGGCATTATTATTTCTCCTTATTATGTACAGAAGGAAAATACTAAGTCATAAAGTAATAGTTCTATCAACAATGTTATTTATATGTGCAGCTGTATTTGCAGCTAACGTAGTCTCAGAAGGGGCTTTTATTAGCAGATTTAAAAGCATGATATCGTTTGAAGGAAAAGGTTCGTCAGATGCTAATAATGCCCTGCTTAACAGTATTGAAGGTCTTGTGGACATAAAGATGGATAATGAGAAAACAAGCATAATTACGGAAAAGGGAACTGTTCAAATCGCTTTAGTTGAAAAACAGCTTAAGTTAATGGATGAAAAGAATAGTGAAGTAAAATTTTCAGTAGAAAATGATATTATAAACCTGGAAGATGAAAGGTTTAAAAAAATAAGCTTACATATGTACCCCGGAGATGGGTATATCGAAGTGTATTTCAACGATTATGACCTGATAAAAGTGCTGTTTACTAATAAGGGATTAAGAAGCCCTTCAAACAGATGGATGACGGACAGAGGCAATAAAGAGATTGAAGCTGCAGGATTCTCGGGTATGGAGTCTCTGGGTTCGAATAGGGGATATATATGGTCCAGATCGATCCCTCTTTTAAAAGATACTGTTATTTTAGGCCATGGGCCGGATACTTTCCCGATTTACTTCCCGCAGTATGATTATGTAGGGAAGCTGAGATCATATCAAACAGGAGTCATCTTTGTTGATAAGCCGCATAATATGTATCTTCAGACGGCAATCAACACGGGAATCATTTCATTATTGGCGTTATTGGCCATATTCGGAATTTATTTTGTTTCAAGCTTTAAACTTTATTTTAAGGAAGAGTTCACATCATTTCTTCCGACTGCTGGTCTTGCGTGCTTTGCCGCTTTTATCGGATATACTGCCGCAGGAATGTTCAATGACAGTGTTGTATCGGTTGCGCCTGTGTTCTGGGTATTGCTGGGGTCAGGAATTGGAATTAACTTCAGCCTATACAAAAATCGACTCAAAAATAGTGAGGATAAATTGCCGCACCGCTGAAATATTCCGTAGTATTTACGGATAAAGGAAAATATGATACGATTTAAAAAATGTTAAAAGGATTTGGGTGATAACATGAAGAAAAAGATCGTGAAAAACATACCTGTATATTATATTTTCCCCATATTGCTTATAGTGGCAGTTGTCCCTTTAATGGTTCACCTTAAACAAATACAATTAGATGAAACGGCCATCAAATACTGGATTGGCGATAAACAGAATTCGGATTTCTTTTCTTATTATAAGGCGATTTATACAATTATTCTTTCTGTCATAGCATTGGTGATGTTCTTAATAGCACGTAGTAAAAACATACTGGAAACGAAGAAGCTCATCTTTTATTACATACCGATAAGTGTATATGCTATTACAGCAGTGATATCAACTTTATTCTCAAAATACCCATCCATAGCGCAGAATGGTTTCGTTGACCGCTATGAGGGAGTTTATGTACTTCTTTCGTATCTTGCAATTCTATTTTTAACGATAAATCTGGTCAATCATGAAAGGTTTTTCAGAATCATAATGATCGGCTTGTTTTTGTCGGCATTAATTTTGGGTACAATTGGAATTTTTCAATTCTTTGGATTTGATTTTTTCAAATCAAGTTTGGGTAAAATCTTTATACTGCCTGAGGCATATAGAAAGCTCAAATTAGAATTTACTTTTGGCGCTCATACTATCTACACAACACTATACAACACAAACTATGTGGGGAGCTATATGGCTATGCTACTGCCGTTAGCTCTCGCAGCATTTGTTTTTATTAAAAAAGCAAACATGAAAATAATAACAGGTTTACTTTCTTGTCTTATGTTTGCAAACTGGATCGGCTGCAAATCAAGGACCGGTTATCTTGGCGGTGTTATTGCAGTAGTTTTTTTGATCCTGTTAATGCGGAAATTGATTCTGAAAGACATGAAAACGATTATTCCATTGCTGGTATGCTTTGCCTTGATTTTTGTCGTGATGGACTACAGTGCAGGCGGAGCCCTTGGCGGACAGATTATCAACACTCTTTCCAAGATCGAAGGCTCCTCTGCGGTCGATGAGGAAGGAAACAAAGTACAGTCTGCCAATACGACACTGCTCAAGGATATCAAACTGTCCGGAAAGCAGGCGTCTGTAGTGTATGGGGAAGATACATTAAATATGGTATATGATGATACTCAATTGCAATTCAGTGATACGGATGGAAAACAGTTGACCATCAAGAACAGCGATTCCGGTGTTATTACATTAGAGGATCAGCGGTATTCGGCATACAGCATTCAGCAAGCCGGGACCCCAACCGCTTTATATATTACACTTGAAAGTATGAAGTTCGTGCTTCAAATGGATCAAGATGGATTTAAAATACTTGGGGAAGGAAATGTGGCCGTTGATACTATTGATCACCCCGAGACTTTTGGATTTAAGGGAAATGAGCGATTTGCTTCCAGCAGGGGTTATATCTGGTCACGGTCGATCCCATTGCTTAAGAATAATATTATTTTTGGCGGTGGCCCTGATACATATGCCGCTCAATTTCCTCAACATGATTATGTAGGAAAATTGATCGCGTTTGACAAAACGAATGAAATAGTTGACAAACCGCATAATATGTATTTGCAGATGGGAATCAATACAGGTGTGCTTTCATTAATTGCTTTCATTTTCATGCTTGGAGTCTATTTTATTTCCAGTATTAGAACTTATTACAAGATAGAAGTATGGGATGAAAGAAAATACTATGGAGTAGCACTGTTTACCGCAGTACTGGGATATGCCGCTGCGGGTTTGGCTAATGACAGTTTGTTATCCGTTGCGCCGGTATTCTGGGTTATACTGGGTATGGGTATAAGCTGTAATTATTTGAATACTAAAGTGGAAACCGTAACAGCAGCCAATAACATAAAGCAGCAAAAGGCGATGTCTCAGAAAAAGGGCAGGAAATAGCTTTGATAGTTCTTTTTTATAATATTTCATTCAGATTAATGAATTAATGTAAAAGTGCTAAAAGGAAGAGTAGGTAGATGAGAGTTAAATTAACCATTATAAATAGCACTTTTAATATAGTATCTCAAATTATTCAATTGAGTTTAAGCTTTATTATTCGAAATCTGTTTATTAAGTATATAGGGATCGAGTTTCTTGGGTTAAGTAGTTTATTTTCGAATATACTATCTGCTCTTAATTTAGCGGATTTGGGTGTCGGTGCAGCGATTACATTCTACCTTTACAGGCCTATGGCAGAGAAAGACATAAAAAAAATTAAGGGTCTGATGATTTTTTATAAAAAGACTTATTATGTAATTGGAACAATAATTATTGTTGCAGGGGTTATATTATTACCGTTTATACAGATTTTGATTAAAGACCAGGCACTGGATTTGCCATATATAAGAATTCTATTTCTTATTCAACTTGCAGGTACCGCTTCGACTTACTTCCTGGCTTATAAGCGTACGCTTCTTTTTGTAGATCAGAAAAACTATATTGCGTCGATTGTAGATTCTTCAATGAATATTATGATGATGGTTGTTAGAGTTGTTGCGCTTATATATTTTAAAAGCTATGTTATCTACTTGATTGTCATACTGATTCAAAATATATTGGGGAATGTAATAATTACAATCATTTGCGGAAGGCTTTATCCCTATTTAGTAAACGAACAATTCACAGCAGAACCAGTTAATAGAAAAGTTATTTTTAAAGATTTAAGGAATATAGTGATCGAAAAAGTTGTTGGTTATATTCATTATTCAACAGATAATATTATCATTTCAAAATTTATTGGGCTGGCAAGTGCAGGTTTTTTAGCAAATTATACGTTGATTACCGTAACGGTTCAAACTTTTATAGTACAGATTACCAGTGCTGCACAAGCTTCTTTTGGTAACTATATTAATTCGGGGTATAAAGAAAGTGATGTATATATTGTTTTTAAAAGGTTAACGTTCCTATGCTATTTTTGTACTAGCTTTAGCATAGTTTCCTTCCTTACATTGATTCAACCTTTTATCAATCTATGGCTGGGAGAAAAATATATACTACCTTATTACATTATTGTTGTGTTATGTATGACGTTTTTTATTTCTTTATTGAGGATTCCGCTGATGCAGATGATCTCTATTTATGGTTTGTTTAAAGAGATGAAGCATGTAGCCATTCTTGCAGCGATAGTAAATTTATCTATATCCATAGTTTTGATACAGCAGATCGGTATTGTTGGAACACTTGTTGGAACAATGCTCAGTGAAGCTATATATTGGATCGGACAAACATATTATGTTTTAAGAAAAAGACTAAAAGTATTATCCAAAAATTATGCCATAATAATATCAAAGTATTTATTGGTAACTTTAATATCCATTATTATTACGCTTCCTTTAAGCAATATTCCTTTGGGGCTTAATCGGATCATTGCATTTATTTTTAAGGCGTTTTTATGCATTATTATCCCCAATGGCATAAATATTCTATTGTTTTTTCGTACAGATGAGTTGAAATATTATAAGGATTTATTAATGATTGTATATAATAAGAGTTATGTTAAAATTAAAATTAACAAGCGATAAGATTTATTTTATTGGGTTTTAGCAAATATAAAATATAGGGAGTAATGATTCCCCTAAGTTTGTAAAAAAAAAGATACTTAGTATAAAATATGATTATTTAAATGGTTATGCTTTAAAATCATACTCTCAAGAAGGGAAAGTATGATTTTACGAAGATTATTTGAGAATCGAGATAGCGGTTATTATGTAGATATTGGAGCGTATCATCCTAAGAGATTTTCTAATACATATTTTTTCTAAAAAAAAGGTTGGAAAGATATTAATATTGATGCAATTCTAGGGTCTATAATGAAAAATGTAAGCGAACAAGGGCTATTCTAGAAAATATTATTTGGGAATGTGAAGTTTTACGAAACTATTACAATGTATTTATGAAAGGTTCATTATGAGCAATGAAAAAAATGAAATCTTTGTTCCAGGCCGCTTGTGCCTTTTTGGGGAACACTCGGATTGGGCGGGAGGGTATAGAAGGATAAATGCTGATATACTGCCGGGAATGGCTATTGTTACAGGAATAGAACAAGGAATAAAGGCGCGTGTAGCCAAAGCCAGGTCATTGCAAATCGCAACAGTAATGCCAGATGGAACTAGAGCTTATTTTTTTGAAGCTCCAATGAATGTTAAGGCTCTTAAGGCTATTGCATTAGAGGGTGGATTTTTTTCATACTGCGCAGGTGTTGCGGCATATGTACTAGAACATTATAGGGTGGAGGGTCTAAATATTGACTGTTATGAGATGACACTCCCAATAAAAAAAGGATTATCCTCTAGTGCTGCGATTTGTGTACTTACTGCTCGTGCCTTTAATAAACTATATAACCTGCAGTTAAATGTTAGGGGTGAAATGGAAGTAGCATATCGAGGTGAGATATTAACACCATCGAGATGCGGCAGGATGGATCAAGCTTGTGCTTACGGACAGACACCAGTACTGATGACTTTTGATGGAGATTCTGTTGAGGTTGAGCAAATAAAAGTATTACAACCAATTTACTGGGTTTTCGCAGATTTGAAAAAGGGGAAGAATACCAAGAAAATATTATCGGATTTAAATAAATGTTATCCATTTGCACAAAATGATAAGGATAAAGCCGTGCAGGACGCGCTTGGAATATTTAATAAAAGAATTGTTCAGGATGTGGTGAAGGCCTTGGAACGCGGAAATCCACATAGGATCGGGGAATTAATGAACGAAGCGCAAAGCATATTCGATAATATGGTGATACCCGCTTCTTTACAGGAACTATCTTCACCTAAACTTCACTCTGTGCTTCAAGATAAGCTTGTTAAAGATCTGACATGGGGGGGGAAAGGTGTTGGGTCGCAGGGAGACGGAACGGTTCAGTTTATTGCACGAGGTAAGCAGGAGCAAAGTGCACTAATTGAATATTTGTCAAAGGAGCTTATGCTGGAAGCGTATCCATTTGACATTGAGGCATATAAAGGTGTGCAAAAAGCAGTTGTCCCACTTGCTGGATATGGTACAAGATTATTCCCTGCATCAAAGGCAGTGAAGAAGGAATTATTTCCAATTATAGACAGGGATGGAATTGCAAAGCCGGCCTTATTGGTTTTGCTTGAAGAGCTGGATAAAGCAGGAATTGAACAAATATGCCTTATTGTGGCTGAAGGCGAAGAAGATATTTATAAGAATCTTTTTGAATTTGAGCCAAATGAAGAATATACACAGAAACTTTCTCCATATATGCGTGAGTATGATCAACGTATCAGAAAAATTGGAGAAAAAATAGTTTATGTTTATCAGAAGGACCGTCTTGGATTTGGACATGCTGTCTTTCAAAGTAAAGAATTTGCGGATAATAAACCTGTCTTGCTTGTATTAGGGGATCATATTTTCAAGTCTAGCGAGGATCAATGCTGTGCGGCCCAAGCTTTAGCAGCATTCGAACTGAGTGGAGGACTAACTGTTCTTATCCAGGAAATTCCACGTAATCAGGTATCCTATTACGGTATCATTACCGGCACCTGGATGGATGCAGATGAGAAGTATTTATCAGTAAGTAAATTTTGTGAAAAACCTACAGAAGAGTATGCTGCTGAAAATCTGGGGACTAAAATGAAGAATGGCGAAGTAAAATATTTTTCCGTATTTGGCCAATATATATTAACTCCCGATATATATGAAGTTCTTGAACAAAATATAAAAGATGGTAAAAAGGATAGAGGAGAGTTCCAACTTACTTCTGCATTAGATGAAGTAAGAGAAGCAAAAGGTATGGTAGCATGTGTACCTAATGGAGTAAGATATGATATTGGTATTCCGGAAGCATACAGGAATACAATCTGGAATTATCTAGAGTAAATTGGAGGGTGACATTGTATGGAGGCATTTAGACTTAATACACCTATAACTTTTATTATTTTCAATAGACCGGAGACGACAAAAATAGTTTTCGAAGAGATTAGGCGTGCCAAACCTGCAAGATTACTAATTATTGCTGACGGACCAAGGGAAAGTAAACCGGGCGAACGTGAAAAATGCGAGCAAACAAGAGCAATTGTTGAAAATATTGATTGGGAATGCGAAGTTTTACGGAACTATGCCAATGTAAATATGGGATGTAAAAACCGTGTTTCCAGCGGATTGGATTGGGTGTTTGATAATGTAGAGGAATCCATTATTTTGGAAGATGATTGTGTTCCGGATCCATCCTTCTTCAGGTATTGTCAGGAACTATTGGCGAAATATCGTAATGATGAGCGTGTAATGGTGATATCGGGAGATAATATGCTGTTTGAAAATAATAACCAGGAACATAGTTATTACTTCTCAAAGTACATACATATCTGGGGCTGGGCATCTTGGAGGAGAGCATGGAAGCTGTATGATGTAAAAATTAGGTTTTGGCCTGACATAAAGGAAAAAAAATTATTAACTGATATTGTTGATAAGTCTAATTTACCTGAGTGGGAGAATAATTTTGACCTGGTTTATGCCAATAAGTTTGATACATGGGACTATCAATGGGTTTTAATAATTTGGATGCAATCAGGTTTAAGTATAGTGCCAAGCAAAAATCTGATCTCTAATATCGGATTTAGTGAGAATGCTACACATACGTTCGGAGAGAGTATATATGCAATTATGAAAACGGAGACTCTGGATTTCCCACTTATTCATCCGCCTTATATGATAAGAAATGTAAAGAATGATAAAATAGAAGATCTGAATATTTTCAGAGACTCGAAATATAGTTGGTTGGGTTCATGGGCTCCACGACTGAGGAATACTAAAATCACTATAAAGAAATTACTTGGTATGATTTATTATGAGCGGTGAATTATTTATGGCAGAAATATATGGTTCAGCTAAATAAATTCTTGATATACACCTAAAATCTATAATTAATAATATCAGATTTTTTCTATATGATCGGGAGGAAGTTGAAAAATTTAGTAACTCTCCCCAATAAGGATATCGTGATGATGAAGATAATTCATAGGATATGTAAAAGAACGCTATATTTGCTTGCAGCCTGGATAATAAAGTGCTGTAAAAAATCCTGTTGCAATGATAGCAATCATAAAAAAGTACTTGTTCTCCGTCTTGATGCAATAGGGGATGCGATCTTGTGGCTGGATGCTGCTAAGGAATATCGCGCCATTTTCCCATCTGATAGATACGAATTGACTTTGCTATGTGCGAATATCTGGTCATCAATTGCTTATGAGCTTCCATACTTTGATAAAGTAATTCCATTAAACAAAAAACTCTTTTATAGTAATTTTCAATATTATTTTACCATATTAAAAGATATTCGAAATGCTGGTTATGATATTGTAATTAACTCATCCTATTCAAGAGATTTCATTTTTCAGGATACAATTGTCTTTGTTAGTGGAGCAGAAAGAAGGATTGGGTCTACAGGGGATTTATCAAACGTAAGGTCGTGGGAGAAATTTATCAGTGACCGGTGGTATACCCAGCTAATACCTTCGCCTGCGAAGGGTATGATGGAACTGGGGAGAAATGCCGAATTCATGAGAGGACTTGGCTTGGGATCATTTCAATCGGGTATTCCCCAACTCCCCAAAATAAAAGTTTCACTAAATATACCAAAAGATAAATACTATGTAATATTTCCCGGAGCAAGTAATCAAGGTAGAATGTGGTCTCAGCATAATTTTTCGGAAATTGCCAAACGTATATGTAAATTAACCGGATGGTCCGGAGTTATTTGTGGCAGTGCGCCTGAAAAAATGCTGGGAGATCGTATTATTGAAAAAAACTCTGATTGTAAATTAATTAACATGTGCGGAGAAACCAGCTTGCCGGAATTGGCAGAAATTATCCGCGGAGCGAGGATTCTTGTCAGTAACGAAACAAGTGCGGTTCACTTTGGCGCAGCAGTAGCAACTCCAACTGTATGTATTTTAGGCGGCGGACATTTCGGCAGGTTTATGCCGTATGCTTTTGAAAAACAAAGCCAGATAACACCACTTCCCCAGGCGGTCTTTTGCAAGATGGAATGCTATCAATGCAATTGGAAATGCAGGCATATAGTTGGTGAAGACGAGCCTTATCCCTGTATATCTGCTGTGTCGGTGGATCAGGTATGGGCTTGTGTCCGGAATATTATTCAGAATAAGCTGCTGTGCTAGTAGCGGAAACTGGTTAGGGGCTAATTGAAAGAACACATGCGGTGGAACGAAAACATAGAAAGAAGGATGAGTGTGCATACAATTATTGAGAAATTAGTGGATAGCGGGAAGAAAATTCTGGTAGTTGGGGATGTCATGCTGGATGAATATTATTTCGGAAGCGCTGAGCGGATTTCCCCGGAGGCGCCGGTTCCCGTATTTAATTTTAAGAGCAAAAATGCGGTATTGGGCGGTGCGGCAAATGTGGCTGCAAACATTGCTGCGAACAGTTCAAATGTGTATCTGATGGCTGTTATTGGAGACGACACAAATGGCGAAAGGATGTTAAGCATCTTATCAGAAAAGGGAATTGACACTTCTTTGGTTATAAAGGATAAAACGAGAAAAACCACTGTAAAGACAAGATTGCTTGCTCAAAATAATCAGCAGTTGATTCGGATTGACAGTGAGGATCGGCAGGATATCGGTCAGGAGCTTGAAAGTGCGCTCATTGATAAGCTGAATCAAATCATCAATGAAGTTGATTTAGTCCTTATCTCGGATTATTTGAAAGGATTGCTGACTTTCTGTTTGACGCAGGGAATTATTAAGATTGCAAATGAACATGGAATCAAGGTTATTGCGGACATTAAAGATAAAAATGTAGAAAAATACAGCAGAACCTACCTGCTGAAACCAAACAAAAAAGAGCTTGAAGACCTGACTGGGTGCGTGCTGAAAACAGAGGAGGATATTATCAGGGCCATACATATGCTAAAGTCCAGGACTGAGGCACAGTGCTGCCTGGTGACACTGGGAGCACGAGGGATGGTACTTTTGGATCAGAATAATGTAGCACATTATGAAAATGCGCTTGCAAAGCAGGTATATGATGTAACGGGGGCGGGAGATACCGTTCTTGCCTACCTTGGTATCTGTTATGCAAATGGCATGAATAATGAGGATTGTTTGAAAATTTCAAATATAGCCGCCGGTATCAAGGTCGGTAAAGTAGGAACGTCGACGGTCACATTTGAAGAAATCGCGGAATATATCCGAAGTCAGAATAAGCAGGAGCAGAATCAGAAGAATGAAGTAATTCTGACCATGGACAATCTGAGTGCGTTGGATAATTTGAGGAAGGGCAAAGTCGTTGTGTTTACGAACGGGTGTTTTGATCTCCTCCATGTAGGGCATATACGGTATTTGAAGAAAGCGAAGGAATTGGGGGATATCCTTGTAATAGGTTTGAACACGGATCAGTCGGTCAGGAGGTTGAAAGGTGTAAACAGACCGGTCGTTGGTGAAGACGAAAGAGCTGAGCTATTGTCTGCGCTGGTATTTGTTGATTTTGTGGTAAAATTCGATCAGGATACGCCATATGAATTGATAAAACGGATTAAACCGGATATACTTGTAAAAGGCGGGGATTATTCACCGGAGCAGGTAGTTGGCCGGGATGTCGTTGAAGGCTATGGCGGCAGGCTGGAGATCATTGAGCTGGTTGACGGCGCGGCGACAACTAATATTATTCAGAAGATACTTGATGCCTACAAATAATCATAAACAGGATGTGAATGCGAAGTATGATGGAATCGATTATCAGCCAGATACAAGAGAATATACGCATAAAGCAGAGCCTGATGGAAAGGGAGGATATCCTCCTGAACATTGAAAAGGCAGTCGAATATATTGTAAGTTGCTTTAAAAATGGCAATAAGGTACTCATTTTCGGGAACGGCGGTAGTGCAGCGGATGCGCAGCATATTGCGGCGGAGTTTACCGGCAGGTTTATACTTGATAGGAAAGCGCTGCCTGCGATCGCTATTACGACGGATTCTTCAGCATTAACGTCCATATCAAACGATTATGGCTTCGATGATGTATTTCGCAGGCAGATAGAGGGTCTTGCCAATGAGGGGGATGTTGTGGTCGGCATCAGTACAAGCGGAAAATCGGTAAATATCCTCAGAGCTTTTAATGAAGCAAAGCGCAAAGGAGCGTATACCATTGCACTGCTTGGAAAAGGTGGCGGAGAGTGCCGCCATGATTCCGATATATCCATCATTGTTCCTTCGGATGATACGCCACGAATCCAGGAAACTCACATTTTAATCGGGCATATTATCTGTGACCTGGTTGAAAAAGAATTATCGAAGGGCTAGAAAGAAACATCATACGATTTGAATTATATATTCAGGAGATAAGTATATGATAGCAGTAACAGGTGGCGCAGGCTTTATTGGAAGTTGTATTGTCAAGCGGTTAAATGAAATGAATATGGAACATATTCTGGTTGTGGATAACATTGGCCATACCGCCAAATGGAAGAATATCTGCGGTAAAAGGTTTCTGGACTATATGCACAAGGACTCTTTCATACAATGGTTGAATACGCCGGAAGGTATTCAGCAAGTAGACGTTATTATTCACATGGGAGCCTGTTCGGCGACAACGGAATCCGACTTTGACTATCTTGCGGAAAACAACTATAGATATACACAAAAGCTTTGGCAATGGTGTACAGAAAACCGGAAACGCCTGATATATGCAAGCAGTGCGGCCACTTACGGCGATGGGAAAATGGGATTTCTGGATAATGTTGAGGGAATAGGCAATTTGCTCCCGCTAAATGGATATGGATACTCGAAACAGCTCTTTGATCTATGGTCGCTTCGACAGGAGTATAAGCCGAAGCAATTTGCCGGTCTTAAATTTTTTAATGTTTATGGCCCGAACGAGTATCATAAGGGCTCCATGGCAAGTGTCATCTTTCATTCCTATGCACAGGTAAGGGACAAAGGTGAAATCCGGCTGTTTAAGTCTTATCGTAAGGATTTTGGACATGGAGAACAAAAAAGAGATTTTGTTTATGTCAAGGATATTCTGAATGTGATCGGATTTTTACTCGAAAATGAGAATGTGAATGGCATATATAACGTGGGCAGCGGGAAAGCCAGAAGCTTCAATGACCTGGCAGGCAGCATATTTTCCGCGATGGGGTGTAAACCAGGCATAGAATACGTTGATATGCCGGAGGGCCTTATTGATAAATATCAATATTTTACAGAGGCGGATATCTCAAAGCTTCGCAGCGCAGGCTATAGAAAAGAATTTACATCGCTGGAAGACGGCTGTGCCGACTATGTACAGAATTACCTGATGAAAGACTATAAACATTACTAGTTGTGTGAGGAAGTATGAATAAGGCGGTTTTTCTGGATAGGGACGGCACGGTTAATATTGACAAAAATTTTCTGTATAAAGTGGAAGATTTTGAATTTACATATAAAGCGGTTGAAGCTCTTGAAATATTGCAGAAGCAAGGGTACAAAATTGTCATTGTGACGAATCAATCGGGCGTAGCGCGCGGTTACTATACAGAGGAAGATGTTGATCTTCTGCATGAATGGCTGAAAAAATACTTATCCGATAAAGGAATTCATATTGATGGGATTTATTACTGTCCACATCATCCTGATGGTGTTATTGAAAAGTACGCAATGGAGTGTAATTGCCGGAAACCCGCTTTAGGTTTATATTACAGGGCAATTGGAGAACTGGATATCGATACCGGCGCGTCTTTTGCAGTTGGAGATAATCTTCGGGACCTTGAGATTTGTAAACGAACAAACGTAAAAGGCATCCTTATATCGGAGGAAGATTTGGGAAATCGGGGTGGAGGCACAGAATCACATACCTCCATGAATTGTAAAGAAACACTTGGTGAAATCCATATAGTTCCAAACTTATACGAGGCTGCTCTCCAAATAGTCAGGTATAATGAATTGCACTCCGGGGTGATGAACAGATCATGACAACTCAACAGGTACATGTTGTTACAGCAGTGAGAAACCGGATGGCTATAACGAAAGAATTCATTCATAAACTTCAAAAGCAGACGTATCCCAATATACATTTGCTATTGGTTGATGACGGGTCTTCGGATGGCACCGTGGAAATGGCAGAGAAGGCTTCCATTAACAAGACAATTATCCGGGGTGATGGTAACTTATGGTGGGGTGGTGCCTTGCATCAGGCTTATTTGTGGTTTACTGCAAATGAAATAGAGCAGTATGAATTTGTCCTGATTATGAATGATGATGTAGTCATTGAAGACGATTTTATTGCAAGAGGTATCAGCCGTTTATTGCAGGAGGACAAGGTGCTGTTGACAGGGTTCGGTTATGGACTGCAGAGCCGGGAACTGATAGACGGGCCGGTTGCTTACAGGTTTACAAATGGGATAAGCTATATTGCGAGGGAAGGTGAAGCTGCAAATTGTGCTTCGACACATGCTTTGTTTTTTAGAGTGAGGGATTTCCTTGCTATAGGGGGCTTTCACCCTGTACTGCTTCCACATTACGGCTCAGACTATGAATTTACACTACGGGCATGGAAAAAGGGGTATCGTATCCTATCCGAACCGGGTATAAAATATTTCTTCAATGAAGATACAACAGGCAATATGTATTACATGGACTTAAAACCAAGTCATTTTGTAAAGAGACTTTTTTCCCCAAAATCGGTTTATAACCCAATATACAAACTGACTTTCATATTGTTAGTTTGCCCTTTGAGATATATTCCGGTAAATCTGTTTTTCCAAATGATCAGATACATGCAGAATCTGTTTTTGTATATTACAAGAAAGATAGTTGGGAGAAAAGCGAGGCAAGAATGACAGTAATTATAAGAAAATGCGGGCAGACATGCAATAGACTTTTCCAATTTGCACATTTTTATGCATACTGCAAAGAATATAATATCGAACTTTTCAATCCGACCTTTTGGAATTTAAAGAAATATTTCAGCCCACAGAAAAAAGAAAATGAAAAAGCACGCTTTTTTTCAATTCTCACAGCTTTGCCAAGAGGCGTGTTATGCCTCATCAGGGGAAAGATTATGAATATCGATTCCCAGGGAAAAAATGAAGAAGCGAAGGATGTACTTAGAAGAAACGATTATTTGGTATGGGGATGGGAGTTTCGCGATTTTCAGAATTTTGTTAAACATGCAGCGGAAATAAGACAACACTTTGCGATCAATGCTGAACTTGTAAAAGAGATGTCATCGGAATTTGAACACAGACGGAGAGAATTTGATGTTGCCGTCGGTGTGCACATACGCAGAGGTGATTATAGAACCTGGGCCGAGGGCAGGTATTATTATGATGATGAAACGTATATATCATTTATGCGGCAAATGTCAAAATTATTGCCGGATAACAAAATCCTGTTCATCGTTTGCTCGAATGAAAACCTGGACCAGACGCAATTTGGTAATATGGAAGCGGAGAACGTGAAACTTTGGTTTCCGAAGCAGAATTTCATTAATGAACTGCACTTGCTGTCAAAATGTGATAAAATTATCGGCCCCCCGAGCACATATTCTCATTGGGCGTCATTTTACGGAGAAGTTCCGTGCCTGCACTTGATGAGCAGGGATCATGCAATTGATTTGCAGGATTTTAAAGTATGTTCGGGCTGAATGCAATAGGAATTGAGGAATTATGAAAGTACTTTGGCTATCGAATGTGCCATCTCCGTACCGTGTTGATTTTTTTAACAGGTTGGGAGAAAGAATTGAACTAACCGTTTTGTTTGAGATGAATAATGCATCCGATCGGGATAAAAACTGGGCAGCGGGCACTTTCAAAAACTTTAGCGGGTTCATTTTGAAGGGTATACGGACTGAGGCGGACAAGTCCTTTTGCCCCACTATTTTACGCTGGCTGCAAAGAGGTAAATACCAGATTGTAATCATATCAAACTATAGTACGCCGACGGGAATGCTGGCGATAGAGTGGCTGAGATTAAAAGGGATGCCTTTTGTTATTCAGGCGGACGGCGGTTTTTTTAAGAGCGGAACAGGGAAAAAGGAAAAACTGAAAAAGCACCTGATAAGCTCTGCTGAATTCTGGCTAAGCTCGGGCGGGAAGACTACGGAGTACCTTGTGGCATATGGCGCAAGGCAGGATGGCATTTATGTATTTCCTTTCAGTTCCATTACCCAAACGGATATATTAGCAAAAAAGCTTGATTTTGATGAGAAGAAAAAGCTTCGGAATCAACTTGGTATTCAGGGGGATAAAATTGCTATTTCGGTTGGTCAGTTTATTCACAGAAAGGGATTTGATATTCTGATTCGGGCATGGACCCGTATGAAGCCTGAATATGCACTGCTAATCATTGGTGGGGGAGAGCTGGAGCAGGAGTTGGCAGAAATGATCCGACAAAATTTCCTCGCCAATGTTCATCTGGTTGGGTTCAAGTGCATGGATGAATTATATCAGTACTATATGGCTTCAGACTTGTTTATCCTGCCTACACGGGAGGATATCTGGGGGCTGGTGGTTAATGAAGCGATGGCCTGCGGTTTGCCGGTAATAACGACGGACAAATGTATTGCAGGATTGGAATTGATAGAGGATAATAAAAGTGGATTTGTAGTACAAGCAGATAATGAAGAGGTCCTCTTTGAGAAGGCAGAGTACTTGTTATCTCATGATGATATCAGGGAAGCAATGGCGGATAACTGCCTGGATACGATCCGCGGGTATACGATAGAGAAAATGACAGCGGTCCATGTTGATATTTTTAACAAATTAGTTCAAGCCCATAAATTTGCACATGTGCCGTACATAGGGTGAAAAAAATGGAGAAGTTGAAGAAAATAGCGAAAAACATCTGGAAATACATATTGTACTTGTTTGATAGTATCTTCAGGCTGTTCATAAAAATACCTGCGGCAAATCCATGTGAAAATGAGCGTAAAAAGCTTTTACTGATCAGAGTCGATGGAATTGGCGATGGAATTTTATGGCTGGATTCTTTAAAGGGGTTGACAAATATCTATCCGCCCGATACTTACAGGTATACGTTCGTGTGCAATAAAAGCGCCTACCCCTTATTTAAATCTTTCGACTATTTCTATAAGGTTATTACTTTGGATAAAAATAAGTTTTACGGTAAGCTGGCATACCGGTTCAATATATTGAAGAGTATTTGCTCGATGGAATACGATATTATCATTCAACCCACGTACTCCAGGGAGTTCTCAGTCGGAGACAGTATAGTCAGATTGGCAAAAGCGCCTGTAAAAGCAGGATCTTCGGGTGATCGTTCCAATATTACCGGTGTGCAGAAAAAGATAAGCGATAAATGGTATACGAAGCTGATACCTGCTTCAAAAAGTGTATTAATGGAACTTGAACGAAATGCGGAATTTATACGCGGCCTTGGCTACGAAGAGTTTTTGCCTTCCGTTCCGGTTCTGACCAAACGTACGCCACAATTGGAATTGCCGGGTAAGCCGTACTTTGTTATTTTTCCCGGGTCTATTACGGTCAGGAAAATGTGGCCGTCTGAACGTTTTTCCGAGATAGCGCGCAGAGTTTACCGGAAAAACGGATGGCTTACTGTTATATGCGGCAGTAATAGCGAGAGGGCGATATGCGAGCGTATTTATTTGTCATTATCTGATGATATGCCTGTTATGAATTTGGCCGGAAAAACAACCATTGAAGATTTATGCGAAGTGATAAGGGAAGCAAAGCTGCTTATCAGTAATGATACCGGTTCCATTCATATAGCGGCTTCCGTTTCGACGGCTTCCGTATGTATATTGGGCGGCGGCCATATGGGGCGATTTTTACCCTATTCAATCGGCGGGCGTGCTCTTGAGAATGCGCCTGTATGTGTGATGCACCGGATGAACTGCTTTAACTGCAGTTGG
>WSSedL1CaDRAFT_10000336_pt1 | contig 32912 bp, 17 predicted proteins | sample WetSurSL1Cattail_FD_9464 | JGI IMG/M metagenome (IMG submission 9464)
AAAAATCCAGCTAAGGTATTGAACATTGACAAAAGAAGTGCGCATAATGACAAACCTTGTGCCAAGGCCTGTCACCCTTCGGGACTTATAGCACCTCTTTTGTCAATGTTCAATGAAAGAACGGCTTTCTTTTTCTCCTTTTTCTTTTGAAATGTATGTTTGGTAATGGTACTATCCAACTTGATATATATTCAATTTATCCTATTTCTTCCTTTTTACATCCTCATCAAAATTTGAAGAGGATTGCTTAGGTCTTAAGCGAATTATACTTTAGTAGCAGACTTTTAAAAATCTCTAAGATTGCCACGTTCCTGCAATCGGCAAGATGAATCGTTGTTAAACAACGACCTATCTTGCCACCTATTACCTCGGAACTCGGTGGTGGAGACACTAAAAAGAAAGAGAGTTTGAAAACCATGAAAATGAAAGATGATGAAAAGAGAAAAATCAAACAGAACACGAATAGTCGGCTTACGCTTTACACCCGAAGAGTATGCAAAAATTGAAAGTAGATTTAGAGCAAGTACCTCTCGAAAATTAAGTGACCATATTCGAAAACATTTGTTCAATAAGCCAATTATAGCCACCTATCGAAATCAATCCTTAGATGATTTGATGGAAGAAACAATGACGCTTACCAACGAGTTGAACGCTATTGGAAAAAACATAAACCAGATTGCTAAAAAGTTTAATACTCTCAAACTGATTCCAGAATTTAAAGAACAGTTAATTCGTTTTGAACTTGAGAAAAGAATACTATTTAATAAGATCGATGAAGTTAAAAATCATACTCAAAAAATAGCAGAACGATGGTTGCAATTATAAAAACAAGCTATTCCATTCATAGTATTCTGAATTACAATGAGAACAAAATAAAAGCTGGTATTGCTGAATGTATAAAAGCCGGAAACTATCCAATTGAATTAGAGAAATTGAACTTTATTTTGAAACTAAATAGGTTTCTAAAATTAGCTCAACTTAATGAAAATGCAAAACGAAATAGCGTTCATATTTCACTCAATTTTGATCCTACCGAAAAACACTCTAAAGAGAAACTCATTGAAATAGCAGAGACTTATATGGATAAAATCGGCTTTGGGAAACAGCCTTATTTAGTTTACGAACATCAAGATGCAGGGCATCCACATCTTCATATCGTTACTAATAACATTCAAAGGGATGGAAAGCGAATTGATTTACATCTTTTAGGGATTAGAAAATCAGAACCTGCCAGAAAGGAAATTGAAGAATTGTTTGGACTTGTTAAAGCGGAAGGCAGAAAAACTAAAGAGCAGTATTCTTTACAGCCGATTATTAGTCGTAGTATCGAATACGGAAAAGCAGAGTCCAAAAAAGCGATTAATGAAGTTTTAAATAAAGTTTTAAAGGAATATAGATACTCTAGCCTTCCCGAGTTAAATGCTGTTTTGCAGCTCTACAATATTAAAGCAGACCGGGGAAATGTTGACTCAAGAGTTTATAAAACCCGAGGACTATTATATAAAATATTAGATTCCAAAGGAAATCCAATAGGTGTTCCAATAAAAGCAAGTTCTTTTTACAGTAAGCCTACTTTGAAGTTTTTGGAGGAGAAATTCAAGCTAAACCAAACCAGAAGAATATCCGATAAAAGTCGAATTAAAAATGCTGTTAATTTAGCATTCTTAGATAAAAACAATCTTTCTCTAAATGATTTAAAAGTACAGTTAGAAAAAGAGGGAATAAATATTGTTTTCAGAAAAAGTGAAACAGGTTTATTATATGGTATCACTTACGTTGACCACACAACAAAAAATGTATTTAATGGCAGTAGTTTAGGAAAAGAGTACAGCGCTAAAGGAATTTTAGAACGGTGTGGACTTAAGATTACTATTGAAGAAAAAAATAATCAGATTTATGAAAAAATCCCATCTACAGAATTATTAATCTATGATCTTCAATATCAAAAAGACACAATTATTATTCCTGATTTAGTAAAAGTATTGGATATGCTTATGAGGTCTGAATACTCTTCAGACTATTTAACCAATCAATTGAAAAATAAAAAAAATAAGAGAAGAAAAGGCAGAAGGCTTTAAAGACAACTTTTTCTATTAACTTATGTTTTGATATTATAGGTTACTTAAAGCCATTATTGTAATAAAAATCTTTTTAATCTAATTACGGTTTCCACTTAGGTTTTTAATCGATACATTAGCAATTGAAATACTAATTTAAATTTCACCAATTAATTACTAAATGATTTTCAACGAGGACTCAAGAGTAAAAATTCCTGCATTACTTCATATCACACATACTTTTACATAGTGCTGTGTAGTTCTTAAATTTTTATGTCCAATCATTTTGCTCACACTTTAAATAGGAACATCATTTGTAAGTGTTACAGTTGTGGCAAAGTTGTGTCGGGCAATATGGGAGGTAATTCTTTTTCAATTTCACAAACTCCTGCAATTTCTTTTAAAGTAGGTATTAATACAGAAGAGAATAATCTATCTTCTTAAATTCACTATGTAGAATAAAGAATGTAATTTTTTTTTTAAACTATTTGATTGTAGATGAATATAAATTGAGGAGGCAAAGTGAAATCATCTTTGACTAATTACAATATGAATTATCTTAGAGCTAATCTCCTTAAATCCTCTAAAAAATGATTCGAATTCTGTACTGGGAAGGTTACTCTTAAAAAAGTGTTATATTGATTGATTTAGCACTTTTTCATATCAAAACAAAACTATTTAACTTACAAATAGTATACGATTCGATAATTCTGCTAAGGTGACAAGACAGGAATTGAACTAAATGCATTTTTTTTAAGTAAAAATTAACATTTTTTTTTTTGAATGATTTGCAATAATCTTTAGAACAGATACTCTGAAGATCTCATTTTTAATTTATTCAAAAGGCAAATATTATCTTCTAATTGTTATTAAGTTCTGTCTGGATCACCTTTCTATTATTCCCCTTCATTAGATAGATACTTCTTTAAGGAAACTACAAAAAAAATATTTTTTGATTTCTAAATCATGAATCTCCAAATATAAATACCATTTCATAAATAAATAATACAACTGAGCTAAAACAAATAAAATTAGGCTTCTTTTAATTATAGTTAACCAATTTCAAAATAATTCTAATTGAAATTGAAAGTCTGTTTTCATATTCCGATCTAACTTCGCTTTATCAAAACATTGAAAATAAACAAACTATAAACGTAAAGGATTAATACTATGAAAAAAAACTTTAGCTTATTTTTAGCTATCTCGACCCTTACTATTAGCTCGTTTGCCCAAACCAATCAAAATGACGAATCGTTTAAATGGTTTAAAAAAACGTCTGAAGTAATTAGCTATCAATTAAACAAAGCAGCACAAACATACAAACCCGGTAAAAATCCGCGTTCGATAAATCCTAACGGAACAGTGAGACTGGCTGGTCTGACCGATTGGACTACCGGATTTTTCCCGGGAAGTCTGTGGTACGGATACGAACTTACATCTGATAAAAAATTAGCTCAGGAAGCTAAAAGATTTACACTTGCACTGGATTCTATCCGAAATATAAAAAACACACATGACCTGGGTTTTATGCTGTATTGCTCTTACGGAAATGGGTACAGAATTACAAATGATAAAATCTATCTTCCTGCATTAAAAGATGGCGCTTCAAATCTTGCGGCACGATTTGACCCAAAAATTGGCGTTATCAAATCCTGGGATTTTTCATGGTGGCACTTTCCGGTGATTATAGACAACATGATGAATCTGGAGTATTTATACTGGGCAGCTCAGGAATTTCACAAACCTGATTATGCTATTGCAGCCAATACTCACGCATTAACCACAATGAAAAATCACTTTAGAAAAGACTACAGCTCTTACCATGTGGTTGATTATAATCCTAAAACGGGTAAAGTATTACGCAAAGCAACGCATCAAGGATTAACAGATGATTCTTCTTGGGCTCGTGGACAAGGTTGGGGATTATATGGATATACCTTATGTTATAAAAACAGCAAAAATCCAAAGTTTTTAAAACAAGCTGAAAACATTGCCCACTTTATTATGAATCATCCCCGAATGCCAAAAGACAAAGTACCTGTTTGGGATTTTGATGTACACAATGCCATGGATACTGAAGAGCGTGCGCCAAGAGATGCTTCGGCTGCTGCGGTTATCGCTTCTGCTTTATTGGACTTAAGCACCCAGGTAAAAGACGGAAAAAAATATGCCGATTATGCTGAAGAAATATTAAAATCCTTATCATCAGATGCTTATTTAGCTAAACCAGGAGAAAATAGCTATTTTCTGTTAAAACATAGTGTGGGTGCTTTTCTTTACAATTCTGAAATTGATACTCCATTAGATTATGCTGACTATTATTATCTGGAAGCATTAAACAGGTATGCTGCAATTAAAAAAATTAATTCTTCCATTACCATCCGATGATAATTGCAAATACACATTCATTCTAAAAAAAACCAATATGCCATTTTCTTGGGCAGGCAAATACACTCCTGCTCAAAAAAATGACAACTCACTAACTCAACCAAAAAACTGTAAACATCCTGATTTATACCAATGATAACCACCATTTAAAGTAAACCATCATTAGTGAAGCTAATGTATTCAGGACAATAACGGCTTAATTGCGTAGAATAAACATAAAATACAATTCTAATAATTACTCCTTATTAAAAAACCCTAAAACCAATAACCATGAAAAAAAGTTTACTTGTTTTAATTTGTATGTTTGCCTTGCTGGAAGCAAAGGCACAAGATTCCAATTGGATGTATGACTTTGGTAGTGCTTCGTCTACACCTTACACATCCACAACTTATAGCACTGCTTATTTACCTGCACCAACTACTGGTGGAGGTAATGCCGGGGTAAGAGCTTCATCGGCTACCGAAGGCTCTATTGAATTAACAACTGCCGGAATAGCAGGCGGTACGGGAGCCGAACTTAAAATGACCGGAGGTACAACTACATCGGGTGCCAAATTTGGTCTGGCTCCTTTTACGGGGACTACTGTCGCCTCTTTTCAATGCAAAATCAATATTAGCTCAGGAACTAATGGAAGATTCCTATTGTATTTTGGAAATGGTACTAATTTTACCAGCGGCAGCAACATCAGTCTTCCACAAACTTTCGCTTCATTGCGTTTCTCCCCTACTACAACAGCTGTCAATCTCGATTGGCTTTCATCATCCACAAGTCCAAATTATACAACAACCGGACTTTCCCAAACTACAATAAACAAAAACCAGGTTTACACACTGAAATTTTACATGAACAACAGTAATAGTGCAGCATCTTACATTACTGGTAGTGAAACAAATCCAACTACACATAATTTGGTTGCGGGAACTTTTGATATCTGGATTGACGATGTAAAAGTACTTACCAATGCTGATCCCGGAACAGGTTTGTTGCCACAAGGAACTACTATTAACGGAATGAATTTATTAAATGTGGGAGCAGGATCATCAGCCCCCGTAATTAATATTGATGATATTACTTATTCTAATTTTTTAATAGCGACACCTCCTCCTCCACCTTCAACTGTTACAAATACTCTTGTTACTATTGACTACGAGAGTGGCACAGTAAACTCAGGTATTCCAAATTTAAACACAACAAATGCCACTGCTGCTGATGCAGAATACCTAGTAACTCCAGGTCGTACTGGTAATTATGCCATAGCACATCGTGTAACCATTGGTGACCCAGGTTATTTTTCTGACAACCATTGGCGAAGCGAAGCTGCTACTGCTCAAATGTTTGATACCGGAAAGTATTATCCCGGAGATGAACGTCGTTTTGAAACGAGTCTGTTGTTGAAAGATTGGGAGCCTTATACTGCAGGTATGGCTCAAAATGGTGATATTATTTTTCAAGGTAAACAAAGTGGAGGCGAAAATCCTGCCTGGTATCTGAGTGCCAAACGCAATAGCATTACTTTTCGAATTCCCAATGATAATATTGAACCAGCTATTATAGAAGACTACAGACCCTATATCAATCAATGGATCGATTTTAGGGTTGATGCTAAAATGACAACGGATGCCACTGGATATTACAAAGTTTATTACAGATTACCGGGTCAAACTGAATACACCTTAGGATATGAGATTAGTAACTTCAGAACTTTCAATCAGGATATTCCGGAGGAAAATCCTTCAGGATATCTAAAATGGGGATTGTACCGCCCGGGACAATCTATTACTACCGACCCACCCAATGTAGCAACTCGTATTATTTACCATGATGATATTCGAATTTTTGAACTTAATAATAACAGCGCACCAGTACAAATCTGGGGCAATACTTTAAATGGTACTATTGATTTTAGTTCGCCTGTTATCGCAGGAAATGTCTCCAATTCTAATATTATAAATAATGAAAGTACAACTCCTAGTTTTTTTTATGGTACTGAAGGCGGACTTAACGCAGCTGGAACACTAATTAACAGAGTTTTAGTAAATGGATGGACCAATAAAGTATTGGCATCAGATCCCGCTACTTCTTTTAATCCTAATCAGTATTTTGAATTCAAATTGCAACCAGCAAATGGCTACAAAATAGATTTTTCTAATCTTAAATTCACAGCCAGAAAAGCAAATACAGCTGATCCTAGTACCTTTGTAATGAGATCTAGCATAGACGGTTTTACAACTGATATTAAAGCACCACAAAGCTTTCTTGGAACGACTGCCACACCACTAGCCTATGATTTATCCCCTTTATCTAATGTTCAAAGTCCTATTACACTTCGTTTATATTGGTATGGATCTAATAGAACCGGTGGAACTCCATTAATAGGTATCGATGATTTTTCATTCAACGGACAGGTTAAAGAAACTATTAAAATAACTTCAAAATCGGCTATTATTAAGAACACCGATACTGGTTTAAGCACCTATACTGCTCAGGATACTGAATTTGACGTAACTGCCATCAATAACTGCAGTACTATTACTTACAGCTATATACTTACCGGAGCTACAACCGCTAGCGGAACAGGCTCACTAGCAAATAAAGTTTTTAATAAAGGAGAGACCACCGTTAGTTGGACAGCAACCGATGGATGTACCAGTGCGACAAATTCTTTTACTATCACTATTAAAGACGAAGAAAAACCTGTTTTTACCACACCCGAAAACATTACGATCAATAATGATGCAGGACAATGTGGTGTAACTATAACGCTTTCAAAACCCGAAGTATCAGACAACTGTGGAGTAAAAAGTGTCATTAGCGATGCTCCAACTTTATTTTCTATTGGTACAACAACCGTAACATGGACAGCTACCGATGAAAATGGAAATATAGCTACAGCAACACAAACAGTTACAGTTATTGATGCAGAAGCTCCAATAGCAAGCACTACTGCTTCGGTTAATTTTTGTTATGATGCGAATGCTATATACAATATACCTACCGCCACAGCTACAGATAATTGTAATGTAAAGTCAGTAACTTATCAAATCACAGGTGCCACTACCAGAAATGGGAATGGTTTAGATGCCAGCGGTAATTTCAATATAGGCAACTCAACAATTACATGGACTGTTACTGACAATGCCGGAAATAGTAGCACGACTGCAACTGTCGTAACAATTAACAGTGAAATTTCTGCAAACATTCCCGATGTTTATACGGTAAATCCGGGAGGTCAAGCCAATACTATCTATTTAGGTTATGGTCCTTCTTCACTCACACTGACTGCAACAGTTTTAAACGGTACAGCACCATATACCTATTCATGGAGCAGCGGTGCTACAACTGCCAACACTATTGTTAATCCGTCAACGCCGGGAGTACACAGCTACACAGTAACAATTACCGATGCTTTGGGATGTTCAGTTTCAGTTACAAAACAAATAACAGTAATCGATATTCTTTGTGCAGACGGAAAAGTAAAAATATGCCACAGTAGTAACCCTAATCATGACAAGAGCCTTTGCATCTCAGCCAGCGGTGTTTCAGATCATCTGGCACATGGTTGTTATCTGGGTAATTGCAGTACTTTAAGCAGTAAAAGCAGTATTGAAATTCCCTTGGAAGAAACAAATGAATTTACAGTAACCGTTGCTCCAAATCCATCGAAAACAGAATTCCAGATAAATGTAGCAGGCAACGCTGTAGAAACTATTTTTGTTAGTGTATTTGATATGTCAGGAAGAAGAATTAATCTTTTGGAAACTAATCCTAATGAAATGATAACAATTGGGAGCAAATTAGCATCAGGAATATACCTTGCTGAGATAATGCAAGGCAACAATAAAAAAACTGTTAAGCTAATCAAACAATAATTGCTTTTTTGGTTAACTTAAAAGAATAATAAAGCTATAAGAAGCTGTTTTGAAAAACACCAATTAACTCAGGCAGCTTCTTATTTATCTTAGAAAAGATATAATTTATTTAATAACTATTTGATGAAAAACATAAAAAAAATAAACCTTAGCATTTTGATTTTAATAATCGCTGGACAATTCCTTTTTGCGCAAAACAAGACACAATCATTATCGCAAGATGCTAAAATGGAATGGTGGCGAGATGCCCGTTTTGGTATGTTTATTCATTTTGGAGTGTACGCACAATTTGCTGGAAAATATAACGGTATAGAACAACGTGTAGCAGATGGAGCCTGGCTTTTAAATAGAATGAAAGTTCCTGTTCAAGTATATAAAGACACCGCACGAAATTTCAATCCCATAAAATACAATGCAGACGAATGGGTACAAGTAGCTAAAAAAGCGGGAATGAAATACATTGTAATTACTGCTAAACATCATGATGGCTTTGCTTTGTTTGACAGCAAAGCTAGTGATTGGGATGTTGTAGATGCTACAAAATATGGCAAGGACATATTAAAACCTTTAGCTGAAGCCTGTAAAAAACAAGGACTTAAATTAGGTTTTTACTATTCGCAAGAGCAAGATTGGGGAAACCCTGGTGGTGCAGCACATCGCAGACTAATGAAACAGGGATGGGACAATCCTGATAGTACAAAAATTGACAACTATACTTTAGCACATAAAGGGCATTGGGATCCTGTCCAAGATATCAAAACCTTTGATGAATATATCAATCAAGTAGCAATACCACAAGTAAAAGAACTACTAGCCAACTATGGCGACGTAGCTGTAATTTGGTGGGATACTCCGGCTTACATCACTAATGAGCAAGCACAAAAATTAAAAGATGCACTAAAACCTTATCCTAATGTAATTACCAATGATAGATTAAGTAAAAAATCAAATTTTCAAGGCGATTATAAAACTCCAGAACAAAAAATCCCAAATCTAGCAGAACTTGATGGTAAAGACTGGGAAAACTGCATGACTATGAACAATAGCTGGGGTTTTCGTTCTAATGATAACAAATGGAAATCATCAACTATGTTAATTCAAAATTTAATCGATATTGCTTCAAAAGGTGGTAATTATTTATTAAATGTTGGACCAAAGGCCGATGGAACTTTTCCACAAGAAAGTGTTAACCGCTTAAATGATATAGGCAATTGGATGAAAAAATACAGTGTAGCAATTTATGGTACTCATGCTAACCCAATCGAAAATATAGATTATGGACGTATTACTGCTAAAGATGACGAAAATAGTACTACTCTATATTTGTCAGTTTTTAACTGGCCTGTCAATGGTAAACTTGAAATAAAAGGCTTATCTGCTAAAGCAGTTAGTGCTACTTTGATTGGAGAGAAAAAAAAATTAATACTAAAACAAGATCTTGATGGCAATCTACAAATAACAGATTTACCAACCATTGCACCAGACAAATCTGCAAGTGTAATTTCCATAAAACTCAATAAAATTATTGTTAAGAAAATTTTCAATCCAACAAAAAAAATGAAATCAGAAGCTTTAGACTAGTCAAATATAAAATAACATCTAAAAAACAGAAATAAAATGAAAAAATTAAAAAGTATGCTTGGTATTTTTGTCTTTAGCCTATTGCTACTGACAAAAGTTCAAGCACAGGAAACACCAATCACCAAAGCAAGTTTCGATAATATCAATTTGGCTTATCCGGGCTTAGAAAAAGTAAATAGTTTTTATACAGCAGCTAAATATGAGGCGGCAGCCCAAGAGCTCTTAAGCTATTATCGCAATAGAAAAAACATCAAACATCCTGATTTTAATATTGGTGATGAAGCCCGTTTTAGAGCAAAAGACATTGGAAAAGCCAATCAGCTAAAAGCAGATAATGCCTTAGAGCACAAGTTTCAGCCTCAAAAAGGCTATGGTTACTATGATTATGGTAAAGACATTAACTGGGAATATTGGCCTGTAAAAGATAATGAAGTCCGCTGGCAACTACACCGTGTTACATGGTGGCAACCTATGGGAATGGCATATCGCAGCAGTGGCGATGAAAAATATGCCAAAGAATGGATTTTCCAATTCAGAGATTGGGCTAAAAAAAATGCTTTGGGCTTATCTGCTGAAAATGATCGTTATGCCTGGCGTCCCTTAGAAGTTTCAGAGCGTACACAAAGTTTGCCCGGAACCTTCAATTTATTTGTAAACTCCCCTAATTTTACTCCAAATTTTTTATTGGAATTTTTAAACCTTTTTAACCAACAGGCCAATTATATTCCTGCACATTACAGCGACGAAGGGAATCATTTATTATTTGAAGCGCAACGCGTTTTAAGTGCAGGCAGTATTTTTCCGGAACTTAAAAATGCTGAATCTTGGCGCAAAAGCGGTATCGAAGTATTAAACCGCGAAATAAAATTACAGGTTTTAGCCGATGGAATGCAATGGGAACTTTCTCCAACCTATCATGTAGCCAGTATCGAAATTTTTCTGAAAGCCTACAACTCGGCTAAAATGGCTGGCGTGGCAAAAGAATTCCCTGAAAGCTATGTCAAAACCATCGAAAATATGGCGGTGGCAACAGCAAAAATTTCCTTTCCTGATTATAACAATCCTATGTTTGGCGACTCTTGGTTAAACGAAAAAGCGGGACGTATAAAACAATTTCAATCCTGGGCTAAACTTTTTCCTGATAACAAATTACTAAAATACTTTGCTACAAATGGTCAGGAAGGAGTTACAGACTTTTTATCATCGGCACTGGAAAATGCCGGTTTTTACACTTTCAGAAACGGCTGGAACAACCAATCGACTGTAATGATTGTTAAGGCTGGTCCTGAAGGAAAATTTCATGCGCAACCTGATAATGGAACTTTTGAACTTTGGGTAAAAGGACGCAATTTTACCCCAGATGCAGGTTGTTATATCTACAGTGGTGATGCCGAAATTACTAAAATGAGAAATTGGTACCGCCAGACCAGAGTACACTCAACCCTTACACTGGACAACGAAAATATGGTGATTACTAAAGCCCAACAAAACAAATGGGAAACCAGTAAAAATCTGGATATACTAACCTATACCAATCCTAGTTATTCTGATTTAAATCACCAACGTACTATTCTTTTTATCGATCAAAAATATTTTTTAATTATCGATAAAGCCATTGGTAAAGCCACAGGAAATTTAGGGGTTCACTTTCAATTAAAAGAAGACAGCACACCTGTTTTCGATAAAACAAAAAACAAGGTTTACACTACTTATGCTGACGGAAATAACCTCTTGATACAATCATTAAACACAGATAAACTATCTCTTAATGAAGAAGAAGGAAAAGTGTCTTATGCTTACGCCAAAGAAATAACGAGACCTGCTTTTGTTTTCGAAAAAAAGAAAAACGATACCAAAACACAACAATTTATAACTGTAGTTTATCCTTATGATGGCAATAAAGCTCCTCAAATTAGCCTCAAAGAAAACAAAGGCAACGATTTTGAAAAAGGAAACATCAATGTTTTACTCGATATCAACGGAAAGAAAACCAATTTAAAAACAAAAATAAAATAACAAAAACTTTCATCCTTATTTTCAAAATAACAATGTCTTTTTTATCCAATTAATCAATTTTAAAATTCCTTTTATAAAATAATTAAATTCAAACAATCCCTTATTTTACTGAAGTTTTTATTGATTTTTAAGAAATTAAAAATAGTATTCAACAAATTCAATAGCATTTTGGACATTTTTAAAACTATACAATACAACTGATTTATAACTTTACAAATGTTAATTAACCGGATTGAATTAAAAATTAATCAATAATCGATTAATCTATTTTAAAAACATTACAACTAAACAAACCCTAAAACAAACTTTATGACAAAATCAATTTTAGAGTATTCATAAACTCTACAAACTAAAATGATATTTTTTTAAATTTTACTCGAGAAAAAGAAAAACGGATATCAAACTATAATTATAACTAAATCATTACCAATTTAGGAATTGACTTCATTTCTATTCCTCTTTAATAACAAAATTATGAAAAGGACTATATTTTTATTTTTGTTGCTTACCACTTGCAGACTTGTTTATGCACAAGATAATGTTACCGTAAATGGTATGGTAAGCGATGCGCTGAATATGCCAATGCCCGGTGCAACTGTTTTAGAAAAAGGAACTAAAAACAGTACCGTAACTTCGATAGATGGCTTTTATCAAATCAAAGTAAAACCAAATGCAACATTAGTTTTCTCTTTTATAGGTACAAAAACTACTGAAGAAAAATTGAATGGCAGAACAACAATCAATACTAAATTACTGGACGAAGCTAACAGTCTAAATGAAGTAGTAGTAATTGGATATGGTACTAAATCAAGAAAAGATCTTACGGGAGCTATCTCTTCTGTCAAAGGAGAAGAACTGGCTAAAGTGCCGGTACAAAACGTGGCTCAGGCCTTGCAAGGCCGTATTGCGGGTATGCAAGTCAATATGACCGATGGTACACCGGGTTCTGACCCTTCCATTAAAATACGTGGAGGAATGTCCATTACTCAAAGTAATGAACCATTATATGTCATTGACGGTGTTCCGCAAACCGGTGGATTAGGCTTTTTAGATCCTATGGATATTGAATCGATAGATGTGTTAAAAGATGCTTCATCAACCTCTATATATGGTGCTCAGGGAGCAAATGGAGTTATTTTAGTTACTACTAAACAAGTAAAATCAGGCAGAGTAAGCGTTAATTATGATGCTTATGCGGGAATAAAACAAGTTACTTCAGAAATTCCGGTAATGAACCCGTATCAATATGCACAATTGCTGTATGAGAATGCTGCTGGTGATGATGTAAAAATGGAATCCTTTACAAATAACTACGGTTCTTTTGACCAATTGGAATCACTTTATGCAAACAGACCAGGTAAGAATTGGCAGAAAGAAGTTTTTGGAAAACCCGTAGTAAGCCAATATCATAAATTAAGTATTAGCGGAGGCGAAAACAACACTAAATTCAATCTTTTTTATTCTGTTAATGATGATCAGGGTATCATGTTAGGGAGTGCATCCCGAAAAGATATTGCTAAACTGGCTGTAAATCATAATGTAAGTAAAAAGTTTTCAGTAAATGCCATTGTTAATTATTCTAAACAAAAAATAACCGGATTAGGAACAACTGAAGGTGGAAATGCCCGCTTGAGTATGTTGCAAAACATCTTAAGATATCGTCCTATGAACGGGCTACTAGGAGCAGATGATGATCTTTCTGAATTAATTGTAGATCCATTAGACAATCCTAGTTCCCCTGTATTCCAAAGTCCTCTGATTACTATAGAAAATCAACAAAGAGAATCTGTCAGAAGAGCCATCAATGCAAGTGTACAACTACAATATAATATTAGTCCTAAATTAATATATAAAGGATTAGCGAGTTTTACTGACAATGCCATTACCAGAAAATTTTTTAATGGTAATTTAGGAATCCAGGCCATTAGAAGTGGTGGGCCAAACGGTGGAATTAGTGATAATCTTTCAACTCGTTTTAATTATAACAACACCCTTACTTACAGTAACACTTTTAACAAAAAACACAAGTTTGACATAACAGCTGGTCAGGAATACATCTATAATCATTCCGAAGGACTTTCTGTTACTGCTTCTGCCTTTCCTGATGTGAATTCCGGCTGGGATAAATTAGAATTAGGAACCATTCCCGGAATCCCATCTTCATTTGCCGAAGAAGACAAAATGATGTCTTTTTTCGCCAGATCTAATTATAGCTTTAATAATAAATATTTACTATCTGCAAGTATAAGAACTGATGGTTCATCTAAATTTGGAAGCGAAAACCTATGGGGTTATTTCCCGGCTGTATCTGCTGCATGGAGAGTAATCAATGAAGATTTTATGAAAAATGCAACTGCTTTTTCTGATTTAAAACTTCGTTTGAGTTATGGTGAAGCAGGAAATAACCGAATTGCTAATTATGCAGCTTTAGGGGTTTTCAATACAGGCTCCTACCCTCTTAACAATCAAGTGGTTGTTTCTGCTTTTCAAAATAACTTGCCCAATCCCGTTTTAAAATGGGAAGCTACTAAATCTTCTAATATAGGTTTAGATTTAGGTTTATTTAACCAAAGAATTACTCTTACTACCGAATGGTACGAAAATCGCTCTAAAGATTTACTGTTTAATACCCGTATTCCTGTCAGTTCAGGTTTTCAAAGACAGTTTCAAAATATTGGATCTACCTCTAGCCGTGGTTTAGAATTTACTTTAAGCACTGTAAATGTTAAAAAAGGAGACTTTATCTGGAATACCAATTTTAATATTGCCTTTAACAAAACCAAAGTACTTAGTTTAAGTGAAGGTGAAACTTCGTTAATTACTAATAGTTATACCACTTCAAACGATTATATATTAGAAGTAGGAAAGCCGGTTGGTATCATGTACGGTTACGTCAATGATGGTTTATATCAGGTAAGTGATTTTGATTATAATGCCACCAATGGGACTTATACGCTAAAATCAGATGTAGTTCAAGACAACATTGCAGTACAACCGGGATTTATTAAATTTAAGGATATTAATGGTCCTGATGGAGTACCTGATGGGAAAATTAATGACTTAGACAGGACAGCGATTGGTAATGCTAATCCAAAATTTACTGGTGGTATAAACAATAGCTTTAGCTACAAAGGATTAGATTTAAGTGTTTTTCTTGATTTCACAGTGGGTAATGATATTTATAATGCTAACGTACTCAACAATGCAAGATTAAACCAGGATAACATCAATTCATTAGCTCAATTTGCTGACAGATGGACAACTATTAATGCAGCAGGACAACGAGTAACCGATCCTGTTGAGTTAGCAACACTGAACGAAGGAAAAACCAATCCTGTATACAATGGAAATGCTACTGGTCGTTTGTATAGTGATATAATTGAAGATGGCTCCTTTTTACGTATCAATAATGTAAGTTTAGGTTATACTTTACCTAAAAGGTGGTTAAATAATACTAAAATCTCTAACATGAGATTCTATTTAACTCTTTATAACTTACATGTATTTACTAAATATTCAGGTTATGATCCTGAAGTAAGTGTAATTAATAATGCCTTGACTCCCGGAGTTGATTTTAGTGCTTATCCAAGATCAAAATCATTTATTACAGGTTTAAACATTTCACTATAATCTAAAATTTAAAGAAAATGAAAAATAAAATATTTTCCCTAAAAGCAATTTTAGTTGCTGGTGTAGCTTCACTATTGCTTCCACTTAGCTCCTGTGATAATCAACTGGAGGTAACACCTTATTCTTACTTTACTTCTGCGAATTTTTTCTCGAATGTAGACGAAGCTTATATGGCTACTTTAGGTGTATATGAAACCATGTCCTCCAGAGAAACTTACGGATGGAATCTTTCAATGGTTTTTGATGCCGATACTGACATTATGCAAATTAGTGGTACAGGTGCTGACGACTGGCGAACCATCCCTCATTATCAGGGAATTTCTCAAACCAATACTTTTTTCACTCCATGGAGTGAATTCTATATAGGCATTGACAGAGCCAATGTTGTGATTGAAAAAATACCGCAAATGGATTTATATTCTAATGGTAGTGAAAGTCAAAAAAACGAATTGAACCGCATGCTTGGCGAAGCAAAATTTTTACGTGGATTTTACTACTCTGAATTGGTACGCCTTTGGGGTGATGTTCCTTTTAAAACCAAAAGTTCTCAAACAGGAGACAATCTAAATGTAGGACTTGTAGATCGCTATGAAATCTACACTCAGATTATAAAAGACATGCAGGAAGCTGCTACTGTATTACCTGAAGCTATGCCTACAGATGAACGCATCAATAAATGGGGAGCTAAAGCCATGCTGGCCAGAGTAGCACTTTTTGCCGGTGGTTATTCTTTAAGAGCAGATGGAACCATACAACGCCCGGATAATTATAGAGACTATTATGTTTTGGCACAACAACAAATTAATGATATAATGGCCAATAATCCTTATAAGTTAAACCCATCTTATGCTCAGGTATTTAAAAACCAATGCCAACATGTATTAGAGCCTACTGAAAATATTTTTCAGGCTGCTTTTTACAATCCTGCAGGAACACAAGGTAATGCATCTTGGGTGGGATATTTCAACGGACCACTTACTACAAATGGGTTCTATCCCACTTCCATTGGCAGATGTTTAGTACCAAAACCATTTTATACTAGTTTTAATACAGCCGATCAACGAAGAGACCTTTCAATTGCAACCTATGCCATTGATGCCCTTGGAAATAAACTGGCTCGTGTAACAGCGAGACAAGATGAAGCCTGGACAGTAGCCAAATGGAGCAGAGAATTCCAAACTAATTCTACTCTTGAGAGATCTTACACACACATTAATTGGGTAATTATGCGTTATTCTGATTTGTTATTAATGCGTGCCGAAGTAGAAAACGAATTAAATGATGGTCCAAATACCATTGCTTATGATGCCATAAACGAGGTAAGAAGAAGAGGTTTTGGTGCAGATGTACCAGGAAGCAGAATTGGCATTACATTAGGAAACCAAGGTACAGGATATACATCAGCAGCTACTGTGGTAATTAATATCACAGGCGGTGGCGGTAAAGATGCAGCCGCAGCCGCAGTAACAATGGCTAGCGGTGGTCGTATTGCTACAATTACTATGCTGCGTTCCGGTGATGGTTATACTTCTGCCCCAACAGTAACTATTACAAGTACAGACGGAAAAGGTACCGGAGCAACTGCTACAGCACAATTATTAGCTAAACCAACAGCTGCTGCAATCAATCTTCCAAGCGGTTTAAACAAACAAGATTTTCTTAAAGCAATACAGCAAGAAAGAGCCTGGGAACTTTCGGGTGAAGGAATGCGCAGAGCCGATTTAATTCGTTGGGGAATTTTAGCCGACAAAATCACAGAAACAAATACCGCTGTAAAAGCTATTCGTTCTAATTACTTCTATCCTTCATTTAGCAATTTTGTAAGTGGAAAACACGAATTATATCCTTTCCCTACTAATGAAACCGATGTAAACAAAAGCATTACAAGACAAAATCCTCAATACTAATATGCTAACTAATGAAGAAGATAATTCTATTATTCAGTATACTATTAATAAGCAGCTTATCTTTTGGTTAAAGCAAACCAAAAAATAGGAAAATCATAAGAGACTCTATTTTTACAGTAATGAAACTGAGCGATGCCAACAGACAGAAAATGCATGAGTTAATTTCAGAAAATGGCAAAACACAAAAAGCCATTAAAGAAGACGCAACGCTTACTGATGAACAGAGAAAAGAGAAATTGCAAGCCTGGAAAAAAGATATTACGGTAAAAGAAAAAACAATTCTGACACCTGAACAATTTCAAATTTGGAGAAATTTTGGAAAATCGCTAAGCAATAAAATTAAAAATTGAATACTAATGCAGAGTCCAAAAAACTCTGCATTTTTTTATAAATAATAACTTGATTATCCATTACTGGGACTAATTCAGAAAATAAGCTCTGGATGAAACTCCTATTACCAATGATTAAATATTTTAATTTATTCTTGTCCTTTTAAAATTGATGAATAATCAATAGCTCGCTCCTCTGGAGCTTATTTATAAAGAAACACATTTTTCTTGAAACATATCGCTCCTAACGGAGCTGTTTTAGTCCCATCGGGACGTTCTGTTTGTAGAAAAAGAGAATCGCCAAAAACAAGCTCCAGAGGAGCGACCTATTCATTTGTACCATAAATATTAAGTTCAAAATTTTATTTATGTTTTTTATCGAACAACAATGATTTTAATTAAGAATAATTATAAAAATCCGTTTTGATCTGTTCAATCCGTCAAATCCGTGGCCTATCCTTTTATTTAGTCCGCAAAGCAGACAGTCCTAAATAACAATTTAGAAAACTTACATAATCCCATTATTTGTATAAAAATTGGGTTTAATCAACAAATAAACATCTTTAATTAGCTGTATAAATACGGAAAACCACAAGTAATTAAAGCTATAACCAAAGGTTTTAACTAAATTTAATATCATTTTGTACAAAATCAAAACCTTATTTAAACATTGATAACTAAATTCGTTTTGTGTTTTGTTAGTAATTAAAAGCCATCCAATAAAATTATTACAGATTATGAAATTCAAAAAAAACATAATGTTTTTATGTCTGTTGGGATTAACGACCTTTCCCTTTGTGAGTGTAGCTCAAACAGCTGAACAACCTAACATTCTCATCATCATGACCGACCAGCAAACGGCTGATGCGATGAGTATAGCCGGTAATAAAAATTTACATACCCCGGCAATGGACAAGTTGGCTCAAAACGGAGTTCGTTTTACCAAAGCCTATTGTGCACAACCTTTGTGTTCTCCATCCCGCACTGCAATTATGAGCGGAAAAATGCCTTATGAAACCGGTTTTATAGGCAATGCTCCTGAAAAAGACGGTCAATGGCCGGATGACTTATTGATGATGGGTAAAATTTTCCAAAACGGAGGTTATAAAACAGGCTATGTGGGTAAATGGCATCTACCTGTTCCCACTACCAAGAAAAGTCAACATGGTTTTGAATATATAGAAAACACCAATTTTCTGGATTATAATGATGCAGCAACCCCTTCATTCTGTGCCCGTTTCATTAAAGACAACAAAAACGACCCATTTTTACTGGTTGCTTCCTTTTTAAATCCGCATGATATTTGCGAATGGGCTCGTGACGAGGATCTAAAAATGGATGTTTTAGAAGATGCACCACCAGCTGATCAGTGCCCGCCATTGCCAGCCAACTGGGAAATTCCTGCCTACGAGCCAAAAATTGTTCGAGATCAGCAAAAAATCGTTGGTTTACGCACTTATCCTTCTGTAAATTATACCCCTGAGAAATGGCGTCAATACCGCTGGGCTTATAATCGTTTGGTCGAAAAAGTGGATGGTTATATCGAAATGGTATTGGCATCACTCAAAAAATATGGTATCGAAAAAAACACCGTAATCATTTTCACCGCCGATCACGGGGATGGCAATGCCGGACACAGTTGGAATCAGAAACAGATTTTATACGAAGAAGCAGCTAAAATCCCTTTTATCATTTCGAAAATGGATGGTTCTATAGCTCCCCGAACCGATGACATGTTAGTTTGCAACGGGATCGATATTATCCCAACCATCTGTGGTTTTACCGGAGTAGCAAAACCCGATTATTTAAAAGGAATTGATCTCAGTAAAAAAATAGCCAATCCTGAACTAAAACTAAGAGACACTTTAGTCATTGAAACTGATTTTGCCGATAACGAAGATCTGTTAGGCATTAGCGGACGCGCCGTAATCACCAAAGATTTTAAATACATAGTTTATAACAAAGGAGAAATTAAAGAACAGCTTTTCGATTTAACCAAAGACCCGGGAGAGATAATTAATCTTGCGGTAAATAAATCCTACAAAAAACAACTCATTTCCATGCGTAACTATTTAAAGCAATGGTGCAAAAAGAACGGAGATACATTTGAATCAGGATTGTAAACCCCATTAAAAGAAGAAACATGATGATACTAAAAAAAATAATTACACTATCCTTATCAATACTTGCAATCAACGCTTTTGGTCAGCAAGAGTCTGCAACCATTCAATTAACAGCAGAAAAATTGCATTCCAGAGTACGTGAATGGCCTTATCCTGTAAATGGAATTACGGTGCCCACCAATGCTCCTGCCCTGCTTTGGCCTGGAACGAATGGCAAAGAAATGGTAAAACCAATGGAAAGTGGCAGTACTGTACCTGAAGACCCAAACATTGGGAATGTACGTTACAAAGTAATGCTGGCCAGCGATAAAAATTTCAAAAAAGATTTGCTTAGCAGTTCAGAGCAGCGTTGGGCTGTTTATCCGTTACATCAGGCTTTAAAACCGGGAAAATGGTATTGGAAATACGGTTATGCTCTAAAAGGCAGCAATCAATGGACTTGGTCAGCGGTTTATGATTTTGTAGTGGATGCCAAATATGCCAATGAAAAAGTAGCTCCGCCAATTAGCGAAGTATTGAAACGAAATGAAGGTTCTCATCCTCTTTTGTGGGACATGAATCGCATTGGTGAAGATTTTTACCGTAATAATCTGGATAATCCGGAAGCTAAAAAATTTATCGCTTTCGCGGAAAAACTAATGCTGGCTCCTCTTCCTACTGAAAAGCCTCAAAGAATAATTGATACTACCGGAAAAACTCCATTGGAGAAAAAAATTATTGTCGAAAGAATGTATCACGGTTTTGGAGATGCTGTGGGGAATCCGGTTCGTAATTTATGTATTGCTTACCAGCTAACAAAGGACAAATGCTTTATTCTGGATGCCAAACGCAGAGCGTTAAACATTGCTAATATGAATCCGGATGGTTTGGCAACCGGAGATGATTTTACCAGTGGTGCTGTTCTGGAAGCATTGGGTTGGTTTTATGACGCAGGTTATGACTTTTTAACGCCACAGGAAAAAGAACAGTTCAAAAACATCATTACGCTTAGAGCTAAAAGGGTTTACAATCATTTGCCTAATCGTTTCGAATTGCATGTTAGTGATAACCACGTTTGGCAAATTACCTTGCGCAATCTTGCTATTGCAACAGTGGCTGTCATCAATGATGTTCCTGAAGCCAAAGAATGGCTTACGTATATGTATGAAGTTTGGTCGGCACGTTTTCCTGTACTGGGTACAACCGATGGAGGCTGGCATGAGGGAAATGGTTATTTCAGGGTCAATTTTAAATCGATTATATACTTATCTCAAATGTTTGGTGATTTTAGTGGAGTCGATTATTTTAAACTGCCTTGGATGGAAAATCTACCGTATTATATGTTGTACACCCATCCTAATGGTGCAGCTACAACCGCTATAGGTGATATGTGGGAAAACGTTCCCTACATTGTAAAAGGCGAAGCATGGTTTGCTGACGCGCTTACTTATCGAATGAATAATCCGTTTTTAAACGATTATGTCAATGGAATTAAGAGAGATCATCCTAATTATTTTCATGGTACAGATGATTATCTTTTCTTTCGATTATTAAATTATAAAACCAACAGAAATCTACCTACTTCCTCTCCTGCTCTATTGCCTAAAACCAGAAAATTTGCTGATGTGGGTGTGGTAGCCATGCATGAAAATTTGGCGCAAGCCGATAAAAGTTTGAGCAGTTATTTATTCAGCAGTCCGTTTGGTTCTTCCGGACATGGTCATGCATCGCAAAATGCATTTACCATCAATTTTAAAGGCAAAGTACTCTTTGGTGGAACGGGTTATTACAGTAATTTTAGTGACAAACACAATCTGTTATATTATCGAACTTCAAAGGCTTATAATACCATTTTAGCGGATAGTCTGAATCAAAAAATTGGTGAAGAAGGTTACGGATGGATTCCAAGAGCTATTTCAGGACAACACATTCAATATGCTTTGGGTGATGCCAGCAATGCTTATGGCGAAATTAAAAGCGATTTTTGGTTAGACCGATTTAAACAAATTAAGGTAGTTCCAAATAAAGAAAATGGTTATGGCGAAAGCGGTGTGACTTTATACCGCAGACACATGTTGCAATTAGATGGTGGTTATATTGTTTTGTACGATGAATTAGAAGCGAACAAAGCTGTAAAATGGACAACACAATTTCACTGTCCGTATTATACGATTGAAGGAAAAAATTCGGCGAATGCCAATCAACAAAATTTCACCGTAAAAACCGATTTAGGGAATGTAAATGCGAGTGTTTTTGCTAATACTCCATTAAAAATGAAGGTTCATAACAAATTCTTTGAACCTGCTGTTAACTGGAATAAGGTTACTGATGATGTGGGAAAAATCAAAGAGTTTAAAGACCAATGGCATGCAGGAATTACCTCTGAAGCCAAACAAAAATTCAGATTCCTTACCATTATTCAAGTTAAGGATGGAAAAAACGAAGTGATTAAAACGATATCAAGTATTGATGGAATATCTCATTTACAAGTGGGAGATTGGGATATTCAGGCACAATTAGATGGTGAAAAAACTGCTTCGCTACAGGTTTTTGGGAAGGCAGCTCAATCCTTATTCAACTACGGTAATTTACCCATTATTTTTCAGGGAAAAACTCATAAAGCTAAAATTACAGGAAGTTCCGTATTGTTAGAAATGGAGGGAAATAAAGTCAACAAACAAGAGGTTACAGATGAATTACCGGATGTAGCCAAATATGACAGTAAATAAAACAGTATTGTCTTTTGTTACAAATTGACTAAATTGTTAAAGGAAAAATAAGCGTAGAAAAAACAAGTATAATTCAAACTGCTATGAGAAAAAAGATTGCTTTTATTGCACTATTTTGCATGGTTCTTTTTGCAAATCAGAGTCATGCTCAGATGCAGGATCGTTATTTCCGTAACATTTCGGTGGATAAAGGTTTATCACAAAGTACTGTTTTTGCTATTCAACAAGATGCTTTGGGTTTTATCTGGATTGGAACTCAGGATGGGCTAAACCGTTATGACAGTAAAGGTTTTAAAGTTTATCGTCCTGTAAAAAATGATAAAAATAGCTTGCAATCCTATTACATTCGAAGCTTATATACTGATCACAAAGGTCAATTATGGATTGGCGGAAATAAAGGTATTAGCTTTTATAATTATGATACCGATAGTTTTACCAATTACCCTCTTCCACGCAACATTGGCGAATGGTATATCTCTTCAATAACAGAAGACAATGCACATCAAATTTGGGCAACGTCTATTGCCGGAGATGTTTTTATGCTTTCGCCAAAAGCGGAAAATTTTATCTCAATTAAATTCAATGCTTCATCACATGAAATTAAAAAAATTGCTTATATCGGACTTTGGCAACAACAAATAATTTTAGGAACTGATGTTGGTCTTTTTAAATTAAAACCTAAAACGCATCAATTGACAAAAATTAATCTAGGTGTTAAAAAAACCTACATTAATGATGTTTATATCGAAAATCAAAAATTATGGGTTGCAACTGAAGGTAACGGACTGATACAATATGATGCTAAAAAGGGACAGCTTAATTCGCTGCTTCACAATTCTGCTAAAAATAGTATTGCTGATAATAATATCAGATGCGTGGGTAAAGACACCGAAGGAAATCTTTGGATAGGAACTTTCAAAGGGCTTTCTATTTTTAGTCCAAAAGAAAATTCTTTTACTAATTATTACCATCAAATAGCACAACCTTATACTATCAGTCAAAATTCGGTGCGTTGTTTTTTTAAAGACAAACAAAACGGAATTTGGTTAGGAACCTATTATGGCGGAATTAATTATTATCATAAAAACGATATCAAGTTTAATTTACTCAGCCAAAATTCAGGAAAACCTTCGTTAAACGATGAGGTTATTGGTGTAATCAAACAAGATGCAAAAGGAGATTTCTGGATTGGAAGCAATGATAAAGGAGTTAATTATTGGAATAAAAACGCCAATACGATTAGCTATTATTCAAATAATGAAAACAATACGAACAGCCTAAGTTCCAATAATATCAAAGCCATTGATTTTGACGACAATGGAAATGTACTGATTGGAACTCATAACGGAGGGCTCAATTTACTCAATCCTAACAGCGGTTCTGTACAACGTTTTCTTCATGATGATAACAATCCTGGTTCTATTGCCGGAAATTTGGTATATGCCATTTTAAAAGATTACAAAGGTCGCATTTGGGTGGGTACGCGATCCGGATTAGATCAGTTTCATCCGGAAACCAAATCCTTTACACATCTTCATTTAGATAAGGCAGGAAAACGCCCGTCCTCGGATGATATTACCTATCTTTTTGAAGACAGTAAACACCGCATCTGGATTGGAACTACTAATGGGGTAACCCTATTTTACCCAGATAATGTTTTATTTGGAAATATTGGACACGGGAAACGAAGTGATGATATTGTCAATTGCATTACCGAAGATAAAAAACACCGTATTTGGATTGGAACCCGAGAAGGATTACGACTCTATGATGAAACTCAGGAAACCTTCATCAGTTTTAAAGGAACGATAGATTTCGTTAAAGAAACTATTTACGGCATCATTCCTGATGAAGACGGAAACCTATGGATTTCTACCAATAGTGGTTTGATTAAATTCAATCCCGACAAAGGTTCGGTTCAAACTTTTGACGAAAGTGACGGACTGCAAAACAAACAGTTTAACGAATATTCTTTTTATAAAGCTAAAGATGGTATGCTGCTTTTTGGCGGAATCAAAGGTCTCTCCTATTTCTATCCGTCCATGGTAAAACAGCGGGCACTTCCTTTAAAACTGAATTTTACTGCACTGGAAGCATTAAACAAAACAGTTGCAGTAGGTGATGAAACTGACATTCTGGAAGAACATATCGATCAGGCAGAGAGCATTGAAATTGGCCCTGAATACAAACAGTTTAGTATTTTTTTTAATACGTTCAATTACATTTCGTCAAACCGCACTCATTATTATTATAAACTCGATGGAATTGACAAAGATTGGCAGCGTACTGATGAACTGAAAATAAGCTATAGCAATTTGCCTATAGGAAACTACAATTTGCAAATAAAAGCAATGGGACCAAATGGTGAAATGAGTCCTAATAGAACCTTAGAAATTAAAATCCTGCCACCTTGGTATAAAACCACTTGGTTTATTTTAATATTATTAATTGTAATTGGTACCGCAACATATATTGGTTTCCGAATGATTACAGAACGAATTAAAGCCTTACAACAATTAAAACAGGAACGAATTGATAAAGAAAGAGTGCGCGATATCAATCAGGTAAAAATGGATTTCTTTACCAATGTATCCCATGAACTTCGAACTCCGTTAACACTAATCTTAGCGCCTTTAGAAGAATTATTGAAATTACCTTTTACAGATAGAGCAACCAAGAAGAAACACGAATTGATGTTTCTAAATGCAAAACGACTGTACAATCTGGTTGACCAATTATTTGAGTTCCGAAAAACTGAAATGGGAACGCACCAACTCAAAGTGAGTAAAAATGATATTGTGCGTTTTACACATGAGGTTTACGAATCTTTTAAACCGCTTTCTGAAAAGAAACAAATTCATTTTACAAACCATTCTTCTGAGACCGAACTCTCGTTTTATTTCGATAAAGATGCAATGGAAAAAATTCTATTTAATCTTTTATCGAATGCCTTTAAATACACCGAAGCAGGTCATAATGTAAGTATCGAATTGTTGAAAAAAGAGAATGAAATTGTAATCAAAGTGGCCGATACGGGTGTTGGAATTAGCGAAGAAGATTTATCCAAAATTTTTGATCGTTTTTATCAGGTGAATAGTAAAGAAATGAATTTGGGTTCAGGCGTTGGATTGGCATTTACCAAGCGTTTGGTCGAATTGCATCACGGTACTATTACTGCCCAAAGTACCAAAGAAGAAGGAAGTGTTTTCACGGTAACTCTTCCAATTTCGGAAGAAGTGTATAAAAATGACTTCCGTCAGGAACATCCTACGCAGGAAGTAGCTGTTGTAACTGATAACGAAACTGAGCAAGAAAATTATTTGGAATTAGAGGAAAATGAAGAAATAATCAATGAAATTACCGAAGGAGTCCAAGCTATCAAACTGCTCATTGTGGATGATAACAAAGAAATTCTAGCCTATTTACAGGATTATTTCTCTAAAATGTATGAAGTAACTGTTGCTTATGATGGTCAGATGGCATTAGATTTATTGGAAGTACAACCTTTTGATATTATCATTAGCGATGTCATGATGCCGGAACTGGACGGATTGCATTTTTGCAAACGAGTAAAACAAAATATCAATACTTCTCATATTCCCTTTATGCTTTTAACTGCCAAAACGGAAACCAGTCAGCAAATAAAAGGATTGGAAATGGGTGCCGACGATTATATTACTAAACCTTTTTCGACGCAATTGTTAGCAGTAAAAATTTCGAACTTATTACGTTCCCGTAAACGCTTAAAAGAATATTATTCGGCAGCAAAGGAAATGGTTCCCGAAAATATTGCTTTTAATGTTTTGGATGAAGAATTTCTAAAACAAGCCATTAGTATTGTCGAAGAACATTTAGCCGATTCTGAATTTTCTGTAGATGTTTTTAGCAAACAAATAGGAATGAGCAGATCTAATCTCTATTTGAAATTGAAAGCCATCACAGGTGAATCGGCAATGGATTTTATAAAGAGAATACGCTTTAAAAAAGCGGTTGAACTGATGCAAAGTAAGCGTTACACCATTGCACAAATCACGTATATGTGTGGTTTTAACTCGCCTTCTTATTTTTCGACAGCATTTAAACAACATTACGGCTGTATGCCAAGCGAATATTTAGACAAGATAGATGATGCAAAAGAAGAATCGTAACCTTAATTTTAAAAAAGACTAAAAACAACTCAAACATGAAATTTATAAAATTATTTTTTGGAATCGCTTTTATATTCCCTTTGGCTCTTTTAGCACAATCAAGAGCATCTGTAAATATCCAAAACAATGCTACTTTAGATCGAAAAGAAGCTGTAGTTGCAATAAAATGGGACGCTCTTTTATCGAAATATCCTCAAATAGACACGGCTAATTTTGTAGTGATTAATTCTGTTACCAAAAAACAAGTTCCTTACCAGTTGGAACATCTTGGACAAAAAGCTGTTCAAAATTTATTAGTACAAGTGGATGTCAAAGCCAAATCGACACTTTCACTTTCGATACAAAAAGGAAAACCAGAAACTTTTGCTACCAAAACATACGCCCGTTATGTACCGGAACGCAAAGATGATTTTGCCTGGGAAAATGATAAAATTGCCTTTCGCGCTTATGGAAAGGCACTCGAAAAAGAAAAAGACAATGCTTATGGTTTTGACGTTTGGGTAAAACGAACGGATCGAATGATTCTTAACGAACGCTATAAACTAGCAGATTATCATACAGACCATGGCGATGGTTTAGACTATTATCATGTTGGTTTTACATTGGGAGCCGGTAATATGGCTCCTTTTGTAAAGGATACTATTCGTTACTCAGGAAATTATCAGCAATGGAAAATTCTGGATAACGGTCCTTTACGCACTACTTTTCAATTGAGTTTTGACAGCTGGAATGCAGGCGGAATAAAAGTAAGTGCCACAAAAACCATTTCGATAGATTCCGGTTCCCAACTCAATCGCATTGAAAATGTCTACACTTTCGAAGATACAAAACCAATGCCTGTTGTAGTGGGAATAATCAGAAGACCTGAAACCGGTGTCATTTCATTAAATGAACAACAAGGGATTATGGGGTATTGGGAGCCCACTCTTGGAAACAATGGTACCACAGCAGTAGGATCTATATTAACAACGTCAGTAACAAATATGTCGGTTGATGCTACTCAAATAATAGCTAAAACTACTGTAGAAAATAACAAACCTATTGTTTATTACACCGGAGCGGCTTGGGATAAAGCTGGAAAAATCACCAACTCAAAACAATGGTTTGATTATTTGAATAATTTTAATCAGCAAATAAAAAATCCTTTAGTTGTAAGTATTAAATAACTCTTATTCCATTTCATTAAAAGGCGATTAAATCAAAAATATTTAGTCGCCTTTTTTAATTATAATAAGCTGCTGTTTTATCATTGTTCTCCGATAAAAAACTTACATAAATATCTGAAAATCAATATTTACATTCCTTACTGTTAGGTCGCTCCTCTGGAGCTTCTTTTTGGAATTCACTTTTTTCTACAAACAGTACGTCCCGATGGGACTAAAACTAACTCCGTTAGGAGTGAACTGTTTGTAGAAAAAAGTATTTTTTTTAAATGAAGCTCCAGAGGAGCGATCTGTTGATTATTGATACCATTTAATCGGATAATGATTACCTAATAAAAAGAGTCAAATATTCTACTTGAAGATTTTTAGAATTAATTACAAAACAACTAATTAAATAAATCATTATATAAACCTAGCATCCAACGATTTATCGCTATAAAACAAGCTGTTTACACAAATTCGAAAGTTAAATGGTAAATATTGAAATAGCTTTTTTGATTTCAAATATAACTTCGCAATATCAAAACTGATAAAAGCCAAAATAAATACTAACTAAAACAATTAAAACAATGTCAATTAACTTATTTGATTTAACAGGGAAAACAGCGCTAATTACAGGAGGAGTTCATGGTTTAGGAATGGCAATGGCCAAAGGACTGGGACATGCAGGAGCAAAAATTGTAGTAAATGATCTTTCGCAAGAGGCATTAGACAATGCAATTGCTGAATACAAATCGGTGGGAATTGAAGCTTACGGCTATGTATTTGACGTAACTGATGAAACTGCTGTAATTGCAAGTATCAACAAGATTGAGTCAGAAGTAGCTCCAATCGACATTTTAATCAATAATGCCGGAATTATTAAAAGAACCCCTATTATCGAAATGGAGGTTAAAGATTTCGCAGCGGTAATCAATGTCGATTTAATTAGTCCGTTTATTGTTTCTAAAAATGTAGCCAAAGGAATGATTCAACGCGGTGGTGGAAAAATCATCAACATCTGTTCTATGATGAGTGAATTAGGCAGAGATTCAGTAAGTGCTTATGCTGCTGCAAAAGGAGGATTGAAAATGTTGACTAAAAACATGGCGACGGAATGGGCTAAGTTTAACATCCAAACTAACGGAATAGGTCCCGGTTATTTTGCAACGAGCCAAACTGCTCCAATCAGAGTAGACGGACATCCGTTTAATGAGTTTATCATTAGCAGAACACCGGCTAATCGTTGGGGAGACCCGGAAGATTTACAGGGTGCTGCCATATTTTTATCTTCAAAAGCAAGTGATTTTGTAAACGGACACATTCTTTATGTTGACGGAGGAATATTGGCAACTATTGGGAAGCCCTCAAATGAATAAATTACTCAACCCCTTATTTAAAAACTATGTCAACAATTGAATGTACAATAAATCAAAATCAGCGAAGCAGTGCATTAATCCCAATGCTTATTTTAACCAGTTTGTTTTTTATTCTGGGATTTGTAACCTGGCTTAACGGACCGCTTATTCCTTTCTTCGAATTGGCTTGCGAATTATCATCTTCACAGGCTTATTTTGTGACATTTGCTTTTTATATTGCTTATTTTGTAATGGCTATTCCATCCTCTAAGGTAATTGAAAATATTGGCTATAAAAACGGAATTTCATTTGGTTTGATAACCATTGCTTTTGGAGCATTTATGTTTTATCCCGCGGCAGAAACCCGTACTTTCTATCTATTCCTTATCGCTTTATTTATAATGGGAACTGGTTTGGCAATTTTACAAACAGCAGCAAATCCTTATGTAGTGGTTATTGGTTCCAGAGAAAGTGCCGCTGCCAGAATCAGTGTATTAGGAATTGCTAATAAACTAGCTGGTTTCATAGCTCCTTTAGTACTAACAGCTTTAGTATTATCAAACATGCAGGATTACACTGCCGAAAAAATAGCAGCTCTTGATAGCGTGGCTAAATCGGCAGCATTAGATACACTGGCTTTACAATTACAAACTCCTTACATCTATATGGGAGCTGTAATTCTTGTTTTGGCGCTATTAGTAAAATTTTCTCCTTTACCGGAAATTGATTTGGATAAAGATGGAAATGTTGCCCACATGAGTATTTTTAAGCAAATTCAAAATGCTTTCCAATTTCCCCAACTCGTTTTAGGAGTAATTACCTTAATGCTCTATCTTTCTGCCGAGGTTTTAGCAGGAGATTCTATTGGCGGATTAGGTAAACAATTAGGTGTTTACGGTGAAGATGGTAATTTTTATCTGAAATTAACTTCATTTACTATGACCGCAATGGTAGTGGGATACATTTTAGGGATTACCCTTATTCCAAAATACGTTTCTCAGGTTCAGGCATTAAAAGCTTCCGGAATTTTAGGTTTGATTCTGGTGCTTTTAATTGTTTCCATTTCTCCAAATATATTGGTTCAACTGCCTGGAATTCCTGCATTACCAATAGTAATTATTTTAGTGGCACTTATGGGACTTTCTAATGCACTTTGCTGGCCTGCGATTTGGCCAATGGCTCTACAGGATTTGGGAGGATATACTAAAATAGGGAGTGCAATATTAATTATGGGAATCATTGGAGGAGCCATTTTTCCATTAATTTATGGTGCATTAGTCGAAAATATAAATGCTGCTAATCTGGCAAATAATGCGGCATCTACAGCCAAAAGTGGGAATCAAATAGCCTATTTAATATTAGTACCTACCTACTTAATGATCATTTTTTATGCCTTTAAAGGTCATAAATACAGAAGTTGGTCAGGAAAATAACGCCTGTTAAAATTAAGATTATAAAAATAAATCAATAAACGATGAAAAGTACAATAGACAAAGCAACGGGATTTGAAAAACGATTTGAAAACATCAATACAGTAGTTTTCCAAAATTCAACTGAAGCCTCTAAAGCTGTAGCTCAGGAAATTGCAGCACTTATCAAATCAAAACAAGAAAATAACGAATCTTGCATTTTAGGACTTGCTACAGGTTCTTCACCTAAAGGATTGTATGCTGAATTGGTTCGTCTCCATAAAGAAGAAGGACTGAGTTTTAAAAATGTAATTACCTTTAATTTAGATGAATATTATCCAATGCAACCTGATTCTATAAACAGCTATGTGCGATTTATGAAAGAATTGCTGCTGGATCAGGTGGATATTTTGCCTGAAAATTACCATATCCCTGACGGAACTTTGTCCAAAGAGCAAATTGCCGATTACTGTGCCGATTACGAAGCTAAGATTGAGGCTTTAGGTGGTATTGATTTGCAAATTCTCGGGATTGGTGGAAACGGTCATATTGGTTTTAATGAATCCGGTTCTTTACAGAATTCTAAAACCCGATTAGTTGCCTTAGATCATATCACCAGAGTGGCAGCAAGTGGTGATTTCTCAGGATTGAGCAATACGCCAAGAACAGCTATCACCTTAGGAGTAAAAAAAATAATGGAAGCCAAACAAGTAATTTTGATGGCTTGGGGTGAAGGAAAATCCAACATTATTCAAAAATCGGTTGAAGGTGAAGTGACTAATTTAATTCCTGCTTCTTTTTTGCAAGAGCACAACAATGCTGTTTTTGTTTTGGATAAAGAAGCTTCTTCTAAACTGACTCGTATTAACCGACCTTGGTTGGTCGAAAAAATTGAATGGACTGATAAGTTAATTCGAAAAGCCGTTTTAGGATTGGCATTGGATTTGAAAAAACCAATTTTGATGCTTACCGATGCCGATTATATCGAAAACGGAATGAGCGATTTATTAGCCGATTCAGGTCCTGCTTACGATATCAACATCAAAATTTTCAATAAACTACAAAACACCATCACAGGATGGCCGGGTGGAAAACCCAATGCCGATGATACGCATCGTCCAGAAAGAGCGGAACCGGCAAGAAAAAGAGTCTTGCTTTTTAGTCCGCATCCCGATGATGATATCATCAGTATGGGAGGCACTTTTATGCGTTTGCAGGAACAGGGTCATGAGGTTCATGTAGCGTATCAAACTTCAGGAAACATTGCCGTAGCTGATGATGAAGCCTTGCGTTTTGCCAGTTTTGTAGTGGATTATAATGAGAAATTTGGAATAAAAAATAGTGAAGCCGAACACATTTATAAAAAAGCAACTGCCTTTTTAAAGAATAAAAAAGCCAGCGAAATTGATATTCCTGAGGTTCGCTATATTAAGGGTTTGATTCGAAAGGGAGAAGCACGTGCAACTAGTCATTTTGTGGGTTTGCCGGATAGCCAAATTCATTTTATGGAACTTCCTTTCTATGAAACAGGAGCTATCGAGAAAAAACCTTTAGGAAAAGAAGATATCCAAATTACGATGGATTTGATCGAAAAAGTAAAACCACACCAAATCTATGCTGCCGGAGATCTTGCCGATCCACACGGAACGCACAAAGTATGTTTGGACGCAATTTTTGAAGCTGTAAAAAATTTAAAACCTAAGGACTTCATGAAAGACTGCTGGGTTTGGTTATACCGAGGTGCCTGGCAAGAATGGGGAATTGATGAAATTGAAATGGCAGTGCCTATGAGTCCGGACCAGGTTTTATCAAAAAGGCACGGAATTTTCAAGCATCAGTCTCAAAAAGACGGCGTGGTATTTCAAGGATCTGACGCCAGGGAATTCTGGCAGAGAGCCGAAGACAGAAATGGGGAAACTGCTCAATTATACAATCAGCTTGGATTAGCGCATTATGCAGCTATGGAAGCATTTGTACGATGGGAATTTTAGATAGTTGATTTTGTTTTTAGTGAAAAATGAGGCTTTGCGGCCTCATTTTTTCTTGTGTTTTCTTAAAAAAAATAAAACCAAATTATTCTCCTGAAATAATGAAACATAAAAGACATTAGTTATCTCTTGTTATAAACTATTTCGTATTTATTCTATTAAATCGTGTCGTGCTATTTTTATTAAACCACGTATAACTGGAATATATTTTCACACTAAATAGGTTTATTATTTGACACCAAATCATATTTTATAAAA
>WSSedL1CaDRAFT_10000337_pt1 | contig 32878 bp, 35 predicted proteins | sample WetSurSL1Cattail_FD_9464 | JGI IMG/M metagenome (IMG submission 9464)
CGGGGATAACAGAGTCGTCGCCGGCAAGAGCACATATCGACCCGGCGGCTTGCTACCTCGATGTCGGTTCTTTCCATCCTGGCTGTGCAGCAGCAGCCAAGGGTGAGGTTGTTCGCCTATTAAAGGGGATCGTGAGCTGGGTTTAGACCGTCGTGAGACAGGTCGGTTACTATCTATCAGGAGTGTGTGAAGTCTGAAGGTAAGAATGAAATAGTACGAGAGGAACTTTCATTCGGCGCCTCTAGTGGATCGGTTGTCTGACAAGGCAGTGCCGAGCAGCCACGCGCCAAGGGATAAAAGCTGAAAGCATCTAAGCTTGAAACTCGGCCTAAACAAGAGACTTCGTTACAGGACACGGGTAAAAGACCCGATTGATAGGCTTCGGATGTACGCACGAAGGCAACGACGTGTTCAGTCCGGAAGTACTAACGTCCAAATACTAGTGCTCACCACGCTAAGCCCAGACGAAATTCTGAGTGTAAACCTTATATCCGATCCTGACCAACAGGATAAGGTATTATCCTACACGGTCGCCAAGGTGGCGGAGCGGCCACGCGGCTGACTGCAGATCAGCTACAATCCGGTTCAACTCCGGACCTTGGCTTGGACTGGTGTTCCGATAAAAAGGAATACTGGTCTTCCGAAGAAAAAGCATCTACTTCTTCGGCTGCAAAACAAAAAAAAGCAAATCATGTGGTGATAGCGGCCATAGCTGTCGGGAAACACCTGGTCTCATTCCGAACCCAGCAGTTAAGCTGACACACGTAGTATGCTGTACTGAGGTACGCGAGTCCCCGGGAACCATACCAAGCTGCTATCACCTTTCCTTATTACACGAGTCTTCTTGTAATGTTTCGCTTAAAAGCGAACGCTATCGTTGTTACCTGTATCGTTTCTTAACGGATACCTGAAAGGTTCGCGACCTTCGTGACACGTATCTTCAATAAAATGCCTGCGGCGTACTTGTTGGCAGACGGGCGAAATTTTTCTTGGTTCTACCCTCAGTATGAGGATTGGGGCACAACTTTTTAGAGAATAATGAATACCGGCGTTTTGTGTTCGACTTTCAATACGATTGCCGATGAAATCGCCGTACTTGTAAACGGTTTTTTGATAACTATACTCGTGAAGCCAATGATGGTGTCAGCAAACAGACTTGGAGATTTTAGTTCACCTGCAGCATAGTAGGTATACGACCATATATCCCCCCAAAAACCCGCTGTATACTCGGGAATTACCGCTATCGCGGTTGCCTGAAACTGGCGGCTCTGCTGTATATAGCCGGGGGCGTTACGAAAAAAGGGAATTTTCCCGGTTTATCCCTGGGATGTATGCTTCAGCCGGGTCATGGTTATCGATAAGAGTGTGAGTATAACCCCTGCACTTACCACGAATGAGAGGATCCAGTCCGTTGTTGTCATCACCGGGTTGACCAGTACGTACCAGAGTATCAGCGTACAGTAGGGCATCATCAGGAACATGGTTGTGAAAAGGCCGGGATTGTATCCTTTATGCCGGATCTGGAACAGGCCAATATGCTGGATGTTATTAATCCCCAGCTGGAAAAAGATCGCACTGATTCCGATCCACGGCACCGTATAGAATAGTGCTCCCAGTGTCACCCACGGCCATATCAGGATTGGATTCATGAAAAGGATGTAGGGCTCGTTCAGCGGTACATCCTCTTTGAGGGGAGTGGGCGCAAGGAGGGTTTTTGTATTAAAAAAATTCTTGAAGCCCCCGGGAGCAACGTATTCCTCGAACTCATGGATCATGATGATCGGCAGACCCAGCCACAAGAGCCAGGAAAACATCTGCAGGTTAGGGGTGGTAAAATACAGGATCAGGAGCAGGGTGAAGAGAATCGGGAAGAGCAATGCACCCGTTACCTGCCATGCGGTGTTTAATTTTTTGTACGTAAGCCCGGGAGCGTCCGGGGTTTCATTCTGGTTCTGAATCAAGGTATCCCTCTTTTTTTTTATGTTATCATTGGCATGCGCTGAATGGAATCCGGGACAAATCTTCCCCCTTGCACATTCACGGGTTTTATGCCCCGGCCTGATGCGGATATACGAGATGGAACTGCCCGCCCGCTGTTTTGCATATCCTGGTAAAGAATCAGCGTGCAGAGGCACTCGTTTTCACGCAATTTTCATCTAGGATCGTATTTGGATAAAAAGGCCCCCGGTTTAAATCGGGATCAGATGCCGGTAGTTTCCCGCCCTGTACGGCGATCTCTAAAGAGACCGCGTGGATAAAAACCCCGTTCTCACGTCAAAGAAATTTTTTCATCCGCCTGTTTTGCCGGGCAGAAATTGCAGATGGAGAAAAAAACCTCTTTTTCCCGGTCCCGGATCAGGCAGTAATACTCCCCGCTGCGTTCCTCAACGGCAAATCCCCCGGGGAAGGGCATCCCCACCGGGTGGCCGGGCTTATCGAGGACAAACATCGTAAAGGCTGCCATGAGGTAGTAAAAAAGCCGGTGTTTCGGGGAATAGGCAAACGGCGTCCGGTCCGCATGCTCGTCCCAGCTAAAACAGCCCTCCGGGATCATTGCACAGAACTTATTGAATGTTTCCCGGTCCCGGATGGGTGACGCACGTCCCTCCATGCCTCCCGAACGGTGCAGCAGGAGGAGCCGGTGGTGCGCCCCGAAGATCTGCTCGGTAAAGTACGGGCGGACCCTGGCCCGGTAGGGCTCGGGCAGGGCCTCGACTTCGGTGTACAGCTTTCCTCCCAGCACCTGGAGATCGGCAAGCGTGTAATCGCCCGCGGTCCGTGCAATGCAGTCTGCCAGCTCGTTTTTTGTTCGTGCAGCTGCAAGGGACCGGGCTACCGATCTGACATATTCCTGTTCCTCCGGGGAAGGTGTTCGTGCGATGGTCATTATTTCCTGTTCTTTCCGGATCGGTTGTATGCCCGGGAGTATATCAGTATGCGATCGGTACTCCGGGTTTTTAAAAATATTTATTGAGATTGACCGCGTTCTATCCCGTATGCGATGGATCCTTGTCACCGGGTTTCTTGTGCTTGCCATTCTTGTTGCCGGCTGCACCCAGAATTCAGCCGTTCCTGTAACGCCCACTATCACGCAATCGGTCGATCTCATCACGCCGACTGCCACGCCGACCGCGGTTATCGCGGACGGGATGATGCAGATCAACGTGACGGCAAAACAGAGCGGCCATAATGTTATTGTAACCTATAACGGCGGCGCAAGCGCTGCAAGCCTGACGGCACTCAAGATTACCATCTACGATCAGAACGGGCAGATCGTTACCCGGACCATGGAAAACCCGCAGCCGGGTGATGTGTATACATTCCCCTATGAAGGGGTACCGGATCCATCCAACGTCGACGTTATTGGTATCTTTACCGGTGGCGTCCAGCAGACCGTGCTCATGACGAACCTATAACCTGCTGATGAGGCAGGGTCCAGTTCTCCCATTTTTAGGAAGATTCCTCGGACGGCGTCGATATGTTAACGATACCCCGGAAATAATACCTCCTCTGGTATGTCCCGTCCCGGAAAAAATCCCCTTGTCCCCTGTGCCGTTCCTGTCGTCTTTCTGGTAGCGGCGGTTTTTGTCATCTGCACGCCCGCTGCCGCAACCCTTGTCCTCACCGACCAGTCGTTAGTCCCCGTCCCCCCGCTGGCTCTGGGGAGCGGGGAGCAGGCACGCGTTACCTTCGCCGTTCTCCCCTCGGGTGACACGACGTTTATCGGGACGCACACGCTCCAGATGCAGACCGGGCTGTCCGGTGCCCGGTGGGATATTCAGGTTATTGCAAACGGTCGTGCTGCCGCGCAGCAGTCGGCATCCGGCACATCGGCGTTTGTGAACGGGTATCTCCTCTCGTACCCGGTGACAAGCGACGTCTCGCTTACGGTCGCGCTCAACGGTACGGTCCCGTCAGGTGCAGCCCCGGAAGTAACGATCCTTCAGGTGACCGAACTCGACACTGCGGGCCAGCCTGTTCCGGGGAGCAGTATCCTGATTTCCGCCCCGGTGGTATCTCCCTCTGCTGTACCGGCCGTGTCCCGTCAGGAAACGCAATCTTCCCTGCCCGCATCGCAGCCGTCGCCGACAAAGGCCGGCTCGTCGGCAGTATGCCTCGGGGCGGTTGCTGCCGTACTGGCGCTGTTCGGGTATGCCCGGGTACGGAAGTAACCGGACTATCCGGTGTCCGTCTCATGCCGGCGGCTCGTGACCGCCGCTGCGCACACGCCGCCAAGCGCCAGGCAGGCGCCGATCACCACGAGCCCGGCATTCGTGCTCCCGGTGATCTGGGCCAGGCAGCCCATGAGGGTCGGGCCGACAAAGCCCCCGAGGTTCCCGATCGAGTTGATGACCGCAATCCCGGCCGCGGCCGTGACCTCGGCAAGGAAGAGCGAGGGGAGCGTCCAGAACGGCCCGAAGGCGAGAAAGATCCCCATTGTTGCGATGACGAGCAGGGCAAACGCGATGAGCGGTGAAGAGACGATCCCCGACAGGGCTAGGGCTATCCCCCCCGCGAGCGGCGGGATTGCCGTGTGCCAGCGCCGCTCCCCGGTCCGGTCGGAGTGCCGGGACCAGAGGATCATCCCTGCACCGGCACATGCATAGGGGATGACCATCACCAGCCCGATGGTGGTGTTCGAGAGGCTCGCGTTCATGGACCTGATGATCTGGGGCATCCAGAACCCGAGGCCGTATAACGCGATCACGAGCATGCAGTAGATGAACGCCAGGTGCCAGATCCTTTTGTCGGCCACGACCGAGACAAGGCCGGTATGGCCGCCCTTTTGTTCGCGCAGGGAGTTCTCTTTTTCAATTTCAGAAGAGAGCCAGGCCCGCTCTTCCGGTTCGAGCCAGCGGGCGTTTTCGGGCCGGTCGGTGAGGTAAAAATACGCGACGATCCCAAGGAGGATCGCGGGCAGGCCCTCGATGATAAAGAGCCAGCGCCAGCCGGCCATGCCCAGCCAGTGGACGGAGTCGAGGATCCAGGTTGAGACCGGTGCCCCCACGATCGTGGAGATGGCAAGCGCGGTCATCAACAGCCCGACCGCTTTTGCCTGGTCTTTTCCCCGGAACCAGTAGGTGATATAGAGGAGGACGCCCGGGAAGAAGCCGGCCTCTGCAACCCCGAGTGCGAACCGGAGCACGGCTACCTGGAATGCACCGGTGACAAAGGCCGTAAACATCACCACGATCCCCCAGCTTACGAGGATCCGGGCGATCCAGATCCGGGCCCCGACCTTCTGGAGGATCAGGTTGCTGGGGAGTTCGAAGAAGAGATACCCGATAAAGAAGATCCCGGAGAGAAAGCCGAAGACCTCGCTTGAAAGCCCGAGCGCACTGTTCATCTCGAGGGCCGCAAAACCGAAGTTCACACGGTCGAGGTAGGCGATCACGTAAAGGAGGATCAGAAACGGCAGCAGCCGGACGCTCACTTTTTTTATGGTCCGCTCCCCGATATCCCCGCAGGTGCCGGAGTTCACGTATCCCCGTTGGCAGTACCTGGCATTATGCCTGCCGGTCGGCACTGCCGGCGGTTGCCTGCGACGGTAACTATACTATACCCGGCACCCCACCTGTTCTGCATGGATAACACCGCCGCTGCTCTTGCTGCGCTCCGTGGTACCACGATACCGGAAAAGATGGCCTCTATCGGGGTCGACAAAGGAAGAATGGTCGACATCCGAAATCTCGAGGGGATTGCCCGGGATTACGGAGTTGCGGTCTACCTGTTTTTCGAGAAGGATCTCGCCACTACCCGGAGCCTTGCCGAGGTGCAGGAGGAGTACCGCGGTGTCCCCGAGTACGAGCGGCCCTTTATCCGGGTGGACCGGTTCCTTGCATTTACCAAGGAGAACGATCCCTCCTTTGCCCAGACCATCGAGGAGTTCCCCCTGATGGTCGAGATTGTCAGCGTTGGGGAAGGCCCCGATGCAGAGACCGGGAAGACCGGGCCGTTTGCCACCGGCCTTATGCCGTTTTTGGACGAGTTCGATGTAGATACGGACCCGGTAGCAACCAGAAACGGCCAGCCGCTCTGATTTTTCCCTTCGCAGCTGCCCGCGAGTCACCCCGCCCGGATACGCGTATGGCAAAAAAGTCCCGCCGGTTTATCTGGCAGTTTGTTATCTGCCTTGGCTTTCTCTCGGGGATCTGGACCGCGATCGGCCTTGACCCGGGGGATCTGCTGATATCGGTGGTCGGTTCGGCCATCGATTCCGTCTTCCCGAGCCCCCTTGTCAGGTACCTGTTCGTCATCCTGCCCACCATTCTCCTCGCCATCTCGGTTATCGGGGCCTACCGGAAGGGAAACGTGCTTGGCCTGGTCTCGGTTCTCGTAGCGTACGGGGCGGGCCTCGTGATCCTAGCCATGCCCGGTTTCGGACTTGTCCTGCTCGCACTTGCGGCAGCTGTCGGGTACTGTGCCGCAGCAAAACGCCGGAAAGGAATTGTGTAACCCGGGGGATATACGCAATTTAAATCCCGGCACAACAAAAATTTACGGACATGAGTCTGTTCCCCAAGAAGAATATCATCTGTTTTTTCGATACCATTGCGCCCAGCAAGTACCTGGTAAAATTCCGGAAACTCGCCATAATCGAGCCGTTCATGGGATACGATATCGCGAACCGGGGCCGGCTCTCCCATTACGGCAGCCCCGAGAGGAAGCAGTTCGCTACCTCCTTAAAGAAGATCCGGTCCGAGACCGAGCTGCTCCTTGAGGATATCGAAGCCTACCACATCTATATGGCGGCAAAGATCACCCAGAAGATCCCCGGCGATATTGCCGAGGTCGGCGTGTACAAGGGCGGGTCCGCGAAGATCATCTGCTCTGCAAAAGGCGACCGGGCCCTGCACCTCTTCGACACGTTTGCCGGCCTGCCCAAGGTGGACGAGGTAGACCAGGTCTGGCCGTTCTACGAGGGCAAGTTCGCCGCATCCTATGAAAATGTCAGGGCCTACCTTGCCGGGGAGAAAAATGTCCACATCTACAAGGGGCTCTTCCCCGACACGGCCGGCCCGGTCACAGAGAAGCAGTTCTCGCTCGTGAACCTGGATGTCGACACCTACGAGAGCACGAAAAAGTGCCTCGAATTTTTCTACCCCCGGATGAATGCCGGTGGCGTTATCATCTCCCACGATTACCTGACCGTGCCCGGGGTACGAAAAGCGGTGGACGAGTATTTCACCGACAAGCCGGAGCCGGTCGTGGAAACTGCCGCATCCCAGTGTATCGTAGTAAAAGTCTAATCCCCAGTACGGGGAACAGTCGTTTTTATCTCTCTTTTTTTGGCCGTTTCCTTTCAAAGAAACGGGATTGTTAACTCTGCAATAAAAAAAGGGGTTTATTCCCGGAAGATGAGGATGCCGAAGATCACGAGCATCAGGCCGGCAAGCAGCACGACGATGCCGATGAGCCCCTCTACGGCAACGATAACCTGGGGCAGGAATGCCCAGATTGCCCAGGCCCCGAGGATCACAAGGATGATACCCACAATGAGTGCAGCGATTCCAGTCTTGTCCATAATCAATTCTCCGGATATATCTCTCTCAATGAGACCCTATAAGGATTTGCCGCCCGGTCCGTCCTTCCATTCCCTAATAAAAGAATTTCCCAGGGGAGAGCGCACCGTCACGTCCGCACAAGTTTGAGGATCTCGACCGGGATCTCATGAGCATCCCGGGTATGGAAGGCAAACGTGCGTTTGATGGAAAATGTCCCGCTGACCTGCCCGGCAACCGTCGCCCGCCCTTTGACATATGCATTCACGAACGGCGTCGAACCGGCATTGAAGATCCCGTAGGTCACCGGGGCGATTGCAAGGGCCGCGTCGATAAACGGCCGGTCGGCATGGAGGTTCTGTTTCTGGGCGCCAAACGGCGGGTTCATGACGATCGTGTCACAGGGACCGGCCGTTTCCTGCGCCGTAGCGATATCCGCAGGGATATATTCCACGTCGGCACCGAGAAGCCGGGCATTCTCCCGTGCGATCCGGATCGCATCGGTATCCGTCTCGATGCCCCGGACCGGCGCTGCCCCGAGCAGGGCGGCACCGATGGCAAGGATGCCTGTCCCGCTCCCGAGATCGCAGACCGATTTTCCCTCGATATCTCCCTGCATGAATGCATCGTAGAGGAGCCGGGCGGCAAGCGGTGCCGGTGTCTGGTACTGTTCGAGCCCGGCCCGTGGTTTTGTATATCCCGCACACCGCTGGAGCGCTATCTCAAGCTGCCGGAGTTTCATGCGATCTCGTCGATGGCATAATCGTCCCACGAGCGTTTGCCGCAGAGGATCTCGAACTCTTCGGGGGAGAGGACGGGCTTGGGGAACCTGATCTGATCGTCATAGGCGAGTCGGGGGCAGGCGGTGTTCACATAGCAGTCGAAGCCGAGGTTGAGGAGCTCGTCCGGGCTTACCTCGCGCAGGGCAACGATCACGGCCCCGGGGGAGAGCGCGGCAAGCCGTTCTGCAAGCGCTTTTCGTGCCTGCCCGGACTTGGTGCTCAGGAGAATGCCGATGGTCTTTGCATTGCGCGCTTTCTCGATCACCGCGAAGCGCCGGCGCAGGAGCGTATCGGCACTGACCTCCTGTGCAATTCCTGTCAGCGGGTCGAGCGCCACCACCCGGGCCTTGGTTGCAAGGGCGATCCCGATGGGGTGGAACACGCCCGTACCGACAAAAAGGATCACCGGGGCGCCGGCAGACTTTGCGGCGGCAAAACTGCACCCGAGGACCTGCCCCCGCAGGGGTGTACGGCCCGAGCCTTCGCCTACCCTGACCTCGTACCCTTTCGATGAGAGGAATGCTTCCATGGCAGGTACGAGATGGGCGTGCTGGACGGTCGTGACAAGGCCGACGGTCTTTTCCGGTACGAACGGCAGGGCTTTTTCAAGAACCGCCGTGTCGAAGTCCACGGCCCACGGGATAAAAAGGACATCGTCCCGGGTATCTACCGGTGCATGGCCGAAGTGCACGAGCAGATCGGCGCCATTGGATAAACAATCAAGGGCAAGGTCGCAGGCCCCGTAACAGGGATCGCCGCTCACGACCACCGCAAAACCCGCGGCTTTGAGGGCAGCGGCAGTCTCCGCCGCCTGCCGTTTGAGCCCCGCGGGGAACTGGAGGGCGACCTTCTTTGCCCCGCGGGATCTGAGCTGGGTTATCAGGTCAGATGTGGCGTTCAACGACGTGCACCTTGTCGTCGACATCGATCTTCACAAGCGACTTGTACGGCCGGCCGATATCCGGGTTCCCGCGCTGGATCACGATGCAGACATCTTTTACCTCGGCGCCTGCGATCTCAAGCGCGGCAAGCAGGGCCTTCATCGTGCCCCCGGTACTCACCACATCGTCGATGATGATGATCCGGTCGCCCTTGTACACGCCGTTTAAGTACAGCTCGCCTTTCGAGTACCCGGTCTTCTGGTGGACGGGCACCTCGTGGGGAAGCTTGTACTCGCGCTTGCGCATGACCACCATGGGGATGTCGGTCATCACCGAGAGTACGGATCCGATGTGGATGCCCATGGCCTCGACGACCACGATCTTGTCGACATTGTTTAAGTCGAGGACCTTGATCATCGCGCTGCACACGTCGCGCAGAAGTGCCGGTTCGACAACCGGTACCCCGTCAGTGATCGGGTGGATGAAGTAGTTGTATTCGCCCCTCTTTACCATCGGGCAGGTTTCCAGCGATTCTATCAGTTTTTCAAGCATGCATATCACCAAAATCGGAAAGGAATGCTTCGATGCAGTCTGCGGTTACGTGCGGCATGCAGACGATCCGCATGTGCCCGGCGCGGGTCCAGGAGACCCTCCACGGCGCGGGCGCCTTGTCGCAGACAAACGTCGCGACATTCACGTCGGGCGATGTTGCGGCCCGAACGCCGTACGTTTCCATACCGGCGATCAGGCGCCGGGTATTTTTCATGCACCCGGCAACAATGGCTTTCATGCCCTCGCTCCCCAAGTAATCGAGCACCGCAAGCGCCCCGGCCACCGGGGCCCCCGGCCGGGTGCCGGCAAGGGTATACTCTTTTTTTACCGTGAGGTACGGCGTATCGATGTTGAGCACGTCGAGCATGTCCGGCTCCCGGGTTAACAGGCACCCGGCCGGGATCGTGCTCATGCCCATCTTGTGCGGGTCGACCGCAATCGTGGTGACGCCGGGCAGGGAAAAGTCGAAGGGAATGGGATTGTCGAGGAAGGGGATCACCATGCCGCCAAACGCTGCATCCACGTGGAAGAAGATCCCGTGCTGGTCGGCGATTTTTGCAAGGTCGGCTATCGGGTCGACCATCCCGTACTCCGTGGTCCCGGCAACCGCGACCAGTGCGATCGTATTCCTGTCGATGAGTTCAGCCGCTGCGTCCACGTCCATGCGTTTATCCGGGCCGAGTGGGACGCTCCTCGTCTCGATACTGAGGATGTCGCAGGCTTTCTTAAAGGAGAAATGGGCGGACTGGGGGACGATCACGTTCTGGGCTTTGGTATGGCAGAGGGCTTTTGCAAGCCGGAGCGCCTGGAGGTTTGACTCGGTCCCCCCGCTCGTTGCATACCCCCCGGCATCCGGCTTATGGAAGAGCGTGCCGAAGCGTTCGATCAGCAGCCGTTCAAGAGACGCAGTTCCGGGAAAGAGCCCCGGATCGCCGAGGTTGGTCTCCATGAACATATCGTGCGCCCTGACCGCAACCGGGTGCGGGAGCGTACACATGGAGCTGAGGATATAGCGGTGATCCATATCCTCCCTTTTTTTTGAGGCCAAAAATGAGAAGAGATCGGCTTCTGTACAGCCCTTATTCAGCATCGCGGTTTCTCGCAGCTTCAAGAATGATGCGTTTCTCGGTCTTTGCAACTGCTTCGCGGATCTTTGCAATGGCATCGATGTTTGCCGAGATGCTGGTGATCCCGTGCTCGACAAGCCAGACTGCCATCTTCGGGTCGGAACCTGCCTGCCCGCAGATCGAGCACTCGACATCGTATTCGCGGCACTTCTGGATCGCATTGTGGATCAGGGTGAGGACCGCCGGGTGCCGGGGATTGTACATGTCGGCCACGTTCTCGTTGTTCCGGTCAATGGCGATCGTGTACTGGATGAGGTCGTTGGTCCCAAACGAGGCAAACTTGATGCCTGCCTGGAGGAAGTCCTCGATCATAATGGCGCTTGCCGGGATCTCGATCATGATGCCGAGCGTTGCGTTCTCGACATCCACGCCCCACTCCGCCATCATCGACTTGGCCTTGATGAACTGGTCGGGGTGGGAGACCATCGGGAACATGACACCGAGGTTCTCGTAGCCGGCCTTCCAGAGGCGCTTGAACGCTTCGACCTGGAGCCGGAACTGCTCTGCGCTCTGGAGATCGCGGCGGATGCCTCTCCACCCGAGCATCGGGTTGTGTTCGAGGGGTTCGCTCTCGCCGCCTGCCATGTTCCGGAACTCGTCGGTCGGCGCATCGAGCGTCCGTACCCAGACCGTTTTCCCGGGGAAAGCGTCGAGCACGATCTTGATGCCGTCGTAGAGTTCCTTGACAAACTCCTCTTCCTTGTGGTTGGCGATGAACCAGCCGGGCGTCTTGTTGAGCCCGAGGATGAGGTGCTCGATCCGGAGGAGACCCACGCCGTCTGCGCCCGTTGCTGCTGCCCGGGCTGCTGCCTCGGGGATGGAGACGTTGACCTTTACGCTCGTTGCGGTGACAACCGGGGCTGCCCCGGCAACCACGACCGGTGCCGCGCCGGCCTTTGCCTGCGTTGCGCCGCCTACTGCGCCTTCGTACACAATGCCGAGCTCGCCGTCAACGGTCACCATCTGGCCGTTTGTGAGCTGCTGGGTTGCGGTCTTTGTCCCGACAACGGCAGGGGTGCCCAGTTCCCGTGAGACAATCGCTGCGTGGCAGGTCATCCCGCCTTCGTCGGTGATGATGGCGGCAACCTTGCGCATTGCCGGCACCATGTCCGGGTTGGTCATCCGGGTGACGAGGATGTCGCCCTCTTTTACCGCGCCCGTGTCTTTTGCATCCCGGATAATCGCGACTTTACCGGATGCGATACCCGGCGCCGCACCCTGTCCCTTGATCAGAATCTTTGCATCCTTGCTCTGTCCAGACATGCCCTTTCCCTCTTTTTTCCCGATAGTCGTGATCGGCCGGGACTGGAGGATATAGATCGTCCCTGCCACAATGCCCCATTCAACGTCCTGCGGAACCCCGTAGTGGTTCTCGGCGATCTTGCCGTACATTGCCAGCTTTTTGAGCTCCTCGTCCGAGAGCACCCGTGCGTCCTGCCGGGCTGCATCGACCGGGACGAGTTTTGTGCCGTGGGATCCGTCGGGGATGATCTCCACGTTCTTGTTGACAATGGTCACTTCGGCGATGGTCTCCGTCCGCTGGTCGAAAACATAGTGATCGGGAGAGACCGAACCCGAGACCACAGCCTCGCCAAGGCCCCACGATCCTTCGATGATCGTGAGCGGCTCGCCGCTGATCGGATGGGAGGTGAACATGACACCGGCCTTTTCCGAGTGGACCAGCTGCTGGACCACGACCGCGATGTTGACCGTACTCTCCTCGAATCCCTGCTTTGCCCGGTAGTAGATCGCCCGGGCCCCGTACAGGGACGCCCAGCAGTTCTGGACTGAGGAAATAAGCGCTGCCTCGCCCCGGATATTGAGGTAGGTCTCCTGCTGGCCGGCAAAGCTCGCATCGGGAAGATCCTCGGCGGTCGCGCTCGACCGGACCGCAACGATGAGGTCCTTTTGTGCCATCTTCCCGTACGAGGCTTTGATATCGTTCTGGATTGCCTGCGGCATCGAGGCCGAGGTTACCATCGCCTTGATGGTATCTGCGGCCTGCTCCAGTGCCTCGTTGTTCTCGACATCGAGGTTGTCCGAGACCTTGAAGATCTTCTGGTCAAGACCGGTCTCGACCAGGAACCTGCGGAACGCCTGAGCGGTGACCACAAATGCCGGGGGTACCGGAAGGCCTATCGAGGCCATCTCGCCAAGGGATGCCCCCTTGCCGCCGACCGACGAGATGTCCTCCTTCCTGATCTCTTCGAGCCATAGAATATTGGGCACATCTTTCATGCTCGCACCACTTACTAATCTCTTCTCCCCCCTGTTTAAGTATTCTCATACGTCGCGCCAGACCGTCGGATGAGCCGGCAGGGTGTCGTTTTTTATAATCCTTTAAGAAGAATAACCCTGATTAGGTATCGCGCAGATACTGTATGGGTTTTTATGGCAAACGCACGAGTGCTCGTCAGCGATCCGCTGGCGGAAGAAGGGCTTGCGATCCTCAAAGAGGCCTGCGACGTTGATGTTAAGACGGGCTTAAAAGAGGATGAGCTCTGCGGGATCATCGGCGAATACGATGCCCTGATCGTCCGGAGCGGCACCGAAGTGACGGCAAAAGTGATCGCGGCCGGCAAACGCCTCAAATTTATCGGGCGTGCCGGTGTCGGTGTCGATAACGTTGACATGGATGCAGCGACAAAGCAGGGAGTTATCGTGGCAAACGCTCCCGAGGGCAACACCCTCGCGGCAACCGAGCACACGATGGCGATGATGCTCTCGCTGGCGCGGAACATCCCCCAGGCGACCGCGAGCTTAAAGAAGAAAGAGTGGAAGCGCAACAAGTTCATGGGCGTCGAGCTCAACGAGAAGACGCTCGGGATCGTCGGTTTTGGCCGGATCGGCCGCGAGGTTGCCAAGCGTGCGAACGCCATGGATATGAAGTGCGTTGCGTACGATCCTTTCATCTCCAAGGAACGGGCGGCGCAGCTCGGCGTCAAGGTCATGACCATCGAGGAGCTCTTCAAGGTTGCCGATGTGATCACGGTCCACACGCCGCTGATCAAGGAGACCAAGCACGTCATCAACGCAGCCTCCATTGCAACGATGAAAGACGGCGTGCGGATCATCAACTGCGCCCGTGGCGGCATCATCGACGAGAAGGCGCTCTACGATGCGCTCAAGAGCGGTAAGGTTGCCGGCGCGGCGCTCGACGTCTTCGAGACCGAACCGCCTCTCGAATCCCCGCTCCTTACCCTCGACAATGTTATTGTCACGCCGCATCTCGGCGCAAGCACGGTCGAGGCGCAGAAGAACGTGGCGATCTCGGTTGCAAAGCAGTGGGTCGAGGTCCTGCACGGCGGTTCGGCAAAGTACGTGGTCAACGCCCCCATGGTCATGCCCGAACAAGCCGAGATCCTCGAGCCGTTTGCGGAACTTGCCGAGAAGATGGGCCGGTTTGCGATCCAGACCGTTGAAGGCAGGCTTGCAGCCGTCGAGTGCATCTACGGCGGCGAACTCTCTGCCTATGCAGGGAGCATGAAGTACGTGACACGCCTTGCGTTAAAGGGACTGCTCGACCCGATCCTCCAGATGCCGGTCAATCTTGTCAATGCGGAGTTCGTTGCAAAGGAGCGCGGCATTGCGGTCAGCGAGACCGTGACCGCGGAGTCCCACGGGTTCAAGAACCTGATCACGATAAAGATCAAGACCGACAAGACCGAGATGTCGGTGAGCGGCTCGGTCTTTGCAAAAGGCCGCAGCCGGATCGTTTCGGTCAACCAGTACACAATGGATCTTATTCCCGAAGGGTTTGTGATCGTCTCCGGGCACATGGACAAGCCCGGCGTCATCGGCCGTGCATCCACCATGCTTGGGAAGCACAATATCAACATCGCCGGCATGCAGGTCGGCCGGATCACCCCGGGCGAAGAGGCCCTGATGGTCTTAAACGTGGACAGCGAAGTGCCCGAGAATGTCATTACGGAGTTCTGCTCGCTTCAGGGTATCTTCTCTGCAAAGTTTGCCAGGATCTCCGATAAGAAGATCTAACTTTTTTTTTAATTGCGTATCCTTCTTCTGTTCCTTTTACCGGATCCAATGGATGGACCGGAACGATCGGTTTTCTTTTAAAAAACCCAGACCCTTTTTTTCAAGTGAAAAGAAATATCAGGATCTTTTTTTGGCCGGAAAAAAATTACCGGCCCGGGCGATCCGGATTTTTTATAAAAAAACCCGGGACTGCCTTAAAATCCACGTCGGAAATAAAAAACGATAGTAAGTTGTACATCCGATTATCGGATAATTATCCGATAATCGGCTAGTTAACTTACACCACGTTTTCCGCGAAAAAAAAAAATGCCGGATATTTTGCAGGAGCGACTGGCAGAACCCTTCGGCCGGAAGATCGCATGTGTACATTGCAGAGGGGTACTGGCGGAATTATCCGGCATTACCCGTTTTTCCGGTTGGAACACGGATTTACTGGCACCAGGAAAATATATCCAAAAAAAGGTATTCTGGTCGGGTGTTTACCCGGGGGCCCGCGTTATGCCGCGGCCCGTTTTTCATTGATCGATTTTGCAAGGGTGTACGCATCGTAGATGTTCCAGACCCAGACAATGGGGGCGAGGATGAACCCGATGAGGATAATGATCGTGAGGCAGGCGATGATAAACCCGATCAGGATCAAAATCCCTCTGCCGATCTCGCCACAGTAGATCTGTCCAAGGCCCGGGATGACAAACGATGCGATTGCCGCTATCCCGGTACTTTTAAATTCATCTGCCTGTGCCGGTGGGTTTTTGATTCTGACACCGCACTTGGGGCACACTTCTGCATTTTCGTACTGGAGTTCAGCGCCGCAGTTCGGACAGTACATGGTCGTATGTCGGCAGGAGATTATTAAATCCTGCCGGTCTTTACGGGTCTTTTTCGTGCGTATGCAGGGACGGTACCTGGATTATCACCGGGAATCTTCAGGATCGGTCCACTATTTTTTAATAATAGGATGACAGATGCTATAGAGCATCAGACGCACGCGGGCTCGTGGTCTAGTTGGCTATGACGTCGCCTTGACATGGCGGAGGTCCTGAGTTCGAATCTCAGCGGGCCCATCTTCTTTCTTTTGTTGTTTTTTATCACTCCTGAGACGATTCGAATCGTTCTGCACTGTCATGGGTTTATGAAAGAATTAAAAATCAGTAGTGCCAGGTTCCCATCGCCTGGTACCCGTTCCAATAACCGTCATACGGGGTAAAGATGGATCCCCGGTTCTGGTCATAGAACTCGATTGTCCCGGTCTTGCTGCGTGGGCTGATGGAATTGGCCACCACACTGAACTTTAGCCTGACAACGGGACTTGTCGTATCCGTTTGCCATGTGCCAAAGAAATCGCCAACGCTCAGTTCACTCAGGGTTATGGAATGATCCGGTTTGATGATGGCACGGTATTTGATCACATCCGTATACCCGGAGACTTCGTATGGCTGGGCTTTCACCTCAAAAAAGACTGTCCTGCCAAAATCCGGGACACTCCCTGACGGGGTAGTGTTTACGGTCGGGGGGCAGGTTGTCGTGGGGGGACACACGACCGGTGGGGGACAGATTGGGGGATCCGGACACAGGCATCCGGCACTCAGGCATACTGAGCAAAGGAGCAGTACGAGCACTATCAGAAAGCTGTTTCTCATGGAGTTTGCCATAATACAAACTATAATAATCGTTATATTATATGTTCCATTCCCGATGGTATTCAGATTCGGATTATCGTGAGACAGCGTGTGCTCCAGGAGATAATAGCACAACCTCTCCTTCAGGATAAAAAAGAGAAAATCTCGATCAGGGGTTCTTCCACATCAGCCACACCGCGTACAGCATCGAGGCGCAGGCAACGAAAAGAAGCCCGGCGTGGATGCCGGACAGTGCATCTGCAAAGATGATACGGATTACATCAAAGAGGGCAAACAGGGCAAAGGTCAGGGCAATGAACCACCCGTACACCTTCTTTTTCTGAGTAGCGATCAGTACAGCAACCACTACGACTGCACATTCGATGATGATGGCAAGGATCTGGATCAGGTCGGCGAATTCCATGTCTCGATCTGGGGGGCCGGCTCATATCAGCATTGCGGCGTACCGGTGTTCCCGATCCGTGCAGCTATCCGTCCGGCCCTTCAGTGGCACGTGCGGCCCTGTTTTTCAAGGTAGTGCTGGTGGTACTCTTCTGCCCGCCAGAATACCGTAGCCGGGACAATATCGGTAACGATCGGACGGGAGAATTTTCCCAAAGCGGCAAGGTTGTCCCGCGACGCGATTGCCTGGCGCTTCTGTTCCGCAGTATGGTAGAAGATCACCGACCGGTAGTTCGACCCGGTATCGGGGCCCTGCCGGTCCTTCTGCGTAGGGTCGTGGATCGACCAGAAGACCGCGAGCAGGTCATCGTAGGATACCTCGTCGGGATCGTACAGGAGCCGCACTGCTTCCGCATGCCCAGTTGTACCGGTGCAGACCGCCTCGTACCCGGGACGGGGGACCGTCCCGCCGGCATACCCGACCTCGGTCGACAAGACTCCCGGGACGTTCCGGAACGCCTCTTCCACGCCCCAGAAACACCCGGCCCCGAACGTAGCGGTCTCCGGATCCCTGATGGAAAATGCCATGCGGTATCATGGATAAATTCTCCCAGATATGTGTTGCGAATGGGGCAGGGGATCACCGTGGCAACTCTCATTATCGATAAGAACACACTATCTTTTTACGAACGGGCGGCTTTGTACAAAAACACAAGGCATTAGTCCATACGGGGAACCCGGATAACCATGCGGATACTCTTTGTTGTATGCGGCGAGGGACTGGGCCATTCGTCGCGCTGTATCCATCTCGGCCATTACCTCGAGCAGCAGGGGCACTCCGTCAGTTTCGTGGCCTACGGGAAATCGTACGACTTTTTCCACGACCACGGCTGCATTAACGTCCATGAAGGGATACGGGAAGTCTGCCTTGAGGGGACCGACGGCTTTTTCTCCTTAAAAAAGACCATGCTGTGCTCGAAATGGATCCCCTTCGATCTGGTCCGTTCCGCACTGCGCGTCCGCAAACTGATCCTCGAACAGAAGATCGACTGCGTTGTCTGCGATACCATGTACGGCGGGGTGATGGCTGCCCGGTTCCGGCGGGTGCCGGTGATCTTCATCTCGAACCAGAACCGGTTTTCCGGCCCCGGCGGGAAGATGAACCCGGTCTGGGGTACCTTAAATTTCCTGATCCGGCGCTACCTCTGCCTGACCGATACGATCATTGTCCCGGATTACCCTCCGCCGGATACGGTGAGCGCATACAACCTTTTTATCCCGAACCATGAGCGGAACCACTATCACTTTACCGGCCCGTTCCTCGATGTCGATCTTGCCCGCTACCGTTTTTCCGAGGAGACGGTCTTTGCAAGTTTCGGGGGCGAGCCGTACAAGCTGCCGCTCTATCTCCTGCTCAAGGAGATCGCCGATTCAAGGAAAGACCTGGTGTTCGATGTCTTCTATACCGGGGCACACCTTCCCCCGTCGTCGGACAACTTCCTCTCGCACGGGTATGTGCCGAACCTGTACGAGCACCTGGCAAAGGCGCGGATAGCGATCGTCCATGGCGGGCTCACCACCCTGCACGAGGCCCTGCTCTTTGATAAGCCGGTCCTCGTGATCGTGGATCCGGGCCACCCCGAGCAGCAGAACAATGCGCAGAAGATCGTGGATATGGGTGCCGGGGTTTCTGTTGACGGGCGGACGCTCACCCGGGAGATCCTTGAAGAAAAGATTGCCGAGACCCTTGCCCTTTCGGCCCGGCGCAAAAAAGAGGCGCCGGACAGGACTGCCGGCAGGAAGAATGCGGCGGAGATCATCGGGACGGTGGGGTCGCGCCGGCAAAAGCATTTCTGGCCGATCATCCATCGCCAGTAAGGGAGAATCATGGGTATTTCAAACGAGATCCGGCAGATAAAGCCCAACGGGGAGCTGCACCGCTGCCCGGCCTGCGGGTACGAGTACGGGTTCCATACCTCGTTTCTGAGCGTTAACGCCGGTGTTGACGGGAAAGTGAGCCCGGTGAGGTCGACTAAGGAACTCTACCGGGTGATCCTGATCTGCCCGGAGTGCGGGACCCGGTTCGATGTAGGCTGGCGGGTCTCGTTCTGCGAGGAAGAGGGCCCGGTGGTACGGACAACCATGCTGCTGCGGTAACCAGACCGGGACAGACGAGACGGAAACGATCGGATGCAGTGTATCCAGTGCAAGGGAAAAGGGCTGTGCGGACTTCCCGTCTGCCCTATCACCCGCCGGTTCCATGCGCAGGCCGATCTGAAACTTTCGGCGAGCTACCAGGGGAGTGCCCCTTCGGTCTTTGTGGGGAGTGCCGGGTATCCCGATGTGCAGGGAGGGCCGCTTCTTGTCAGCGATTCCGATCATCCTCCGGACTGGCTGGCAAAGAACCTCGGGATCGATGATATTGTCGGGATCCGCGCCCGGACGATCCGGGGGAGATCGCCGGCCCGGCAGTTTACCGGCGGCCTCCAGGAGATCGCGCTTTCCGCAAAGCCCCTCGATGTCGATGTGGCCTTTGCCCGGCCGGTTGCGTTCTCGCTTGCCTTTGACGGGACGGTGGCACCGGTCGGGCTCTCGGGAGAGGTCCAAAAGCTCGATGTGGTCGGGAGCGCGAGCATTGCCCGGGTCGTGGACCGGGTCACGTCCGATACCGATCTCGGGGCAACCGGGGCCTGTGTCGAGCTCGCACAGGGCGGGACCGATGTGTACGGGATCGCAAAGCTCATGACCGCGGGGCTCCTTGGCCGGCGCCGGCACCTTGTCCCGACCCGGTGGGCAATCACGGCCGTGGACGATACGATCTCCGCCTCGCTCAAACAGGGGATAGCGCGGCTCTCCCCGCTGGACGAGTACCGGGTCTTCTCCGGCGAACTCTTCGGGAACCGGATCGTCTGCATCCTCGCCCCGGGCGACTGGAAATACGAGATGATCGAGGTCTGGGGGAAACAGACGCTCTGGGCCGGGGATACGGAAGCGATCGTGCAGGACCGGGAAGGCATGAAAAAACAGGGGTATTCGCCGATATCGGGGGCGTATTACTCCGCACGACTCGCCGTAGCAGAGTACCTCACGGGGATCCGGCGTTCGGCCCGGGCGATCGTGATCCGCCATATCTCCAGCGAGTACTGGGCTCCGCTTGGCACCTGGGTGATCCGCGAGGCTGCCCGCACTGCGATGGCGTCCCCGTACGTGCCGTGCGAATCGCTCGACGAGGCTGTCCGCGTAGCCTCCGCGAAGATCGGTTTTGCGTACTGGCAGCAGCACAGCACGCTCATCCCCGAGCTGCGCACGCAGCGGACGCTCTTCTCGTTTTAAAAGAGGCGGTTATCCCGCATAGGCCTGCGCCGATTTCGACTGGCGGCCGTACCGTTCCTTTATGCTGTCCAGCGTCTCGATCTCGGTCGTGTCCTTGTCGTCCCGCAGCCGGATAAACCGCGGGAACCGGAGGGCAAACCCCGCCGCATAGGTGGGGCTCACCTGGAGTTCGGCATATCCCACCTCAAAGACCAGCTCCGGCTCGAAGGTCACTTCCTTTCCCGAGCGGGAGATCACGGTATCCTTGAGAAGCTCGTACACTTCTGCGAGCTGCTCGTCGGAAAACCCGGTCGCTACCCGGGAGAGGGGAACGAGCCTTCCCTGGTCCTGGCAGGCTACTAAAAACGACCCGAAGACCCGAGCCCGCTTCCCTTCGCCCCATTCTGCACCGATCACGGCAAGGTCGAGCGTGTCCACCTCGGGCTTGATCTTGATCCAGTTCTTCCCGCGCTGGCCCGGTGTGTAGGGGGAGTCGCGGACCTTTATCATGATCCCTTCGTGGCCTGCCGCGAGCGCATCGTTATAGGTTTTCTCAATCACGGCCGGATCGCCGCTTACCACCTGCGGTGCCACGAACTCTTTTACTACCGATTCCAGCTTCTTCCTGCGCTCAGAGAACGGGAGGTCGATCAGGGTCTCGCCGTCAAGGTAGAGGATATCGAAGACGTTTGGCACCATGCGGATCGCCTCTTTTGCCTCGGCGATATCGTGCCGGCGCCGGAACCTGCGGAGCACCGACTGGAAGGGCATAGGCCGGCCGTCTTTTATCGCGATCACCTCCCCGTCGAGGATCACATCGTGAGCGGTCGAGGCGAGCAACAGTTCGATCACATCGGGGAGCGCCGCGCTCACGTCTTCGAGCCGGCGGGAATACATCTTTGCGGCTGGGCCCTGCTTATGGAACTGGAACCGGGAACCGTCGTACTTGTATTCCGCTGCTACCTCGCCGTGCTCCTCCACCATGCCGGCGATCGAGCCCTGCTGGGCAAGCATCATCCGGACCGGGTGGAAGGGCGTGATCCGGACATCGGTTAAGGTCTCCGGGGCCTCCTTTGCGAGCCGGGCCACTTCGCCAAGGTCGTTTAACGCCTGCATTGCATGTTCGACCAGCGCCGGATCGACCGAGAACGCCTTTGCAATCGCCTCGCGGACGGTCCCCTCGCCCACACCGATCCGGAGCTCTTCGAGCATGATCCGGGAGAGGTAGCGCCCTTCGAGCGGGGTGGCGTCGCCCAGGAGCAGTTTGACCGTGCGCAGTTTCTCTTTCTGGGAGGTTGCCCCGCCCCGTGCCGATATTGCAATGAGTTTCTGGTAGACTTCAACGAGTTCGAGGTCCTGGTGGGAGAGCGAGACCTGCGATTTCCTGGAAAGGAACTCCTCGACCACCCGGCCGACATCCCCGCTCCGGTTGATCCGGTCGATCACCGCCTCCTTTTTTACCCCGGCAACGTACCCGACCGCCTCGTACAGGAGGTTCGGGCCGATCCCGAGTTTCTGCGGGCTCCAGTCGGGAAAGATCCTCCCCATGATAAACCGGACAAAGACCGGGAGTTCTTCCGGCGTGAGCGCGGGAAGGGCCCGGCCCACCACCCCGATCATGTCGAGACGGCCGGATATCCCTTCGATCTCCTCGCAGTACCGGGAGAAGTCCAGAAAGAGCATGATGGTTTCTTTCTGTGAATTGGTAATGGAAGCATTAACGTTTTACTCTGTCAGCCCCGCCCGAACACCCGTTTTTGTGCAGGCGTACCGGGCGTATCAGAGCCGGAGTTCCTGCCGTACTGCCGTGCTTGTGCCTTCCTGGGAAGCAACGATCAGCCCGGTATCTTCAAAAAAGAGCCCGAGCCCGTCCCGGGCGCTCGCCCGGGCTTTCTCGGGAGTATTGTTGATCTCGCTTAAGTGCGAGAGGATGACCGGGGGCACGTCCCTGCCCATCTGCCGCAGGACGGCTGCCGCAGCAGGGTTCGAGAGGTGGCCGTGGTCGGAGCGTATCCTCCGTTTCAGGGACTCCGGGTACGGGCCGTTTGCAAGCATCTCCGGGCAGTGGTTGCTTTCGAGAACCAGCCCGTCGCAGGCACCGAGCCGGGCGAGCATACCGGCCGTGACAACCCCCGTATCCGTACAATAACCGAGGGTCAGGCCATCGTCCTGTACGGTAAAACCGCAGGGTTCGGCGGCATCGTGGGAGGTGGCAAACGGCGTGACGGTCATCCCCGCAACCATGAACGCATCGTCGTACCGGCAGACGCGGGTCTCCAGAGGCTTGACCGAGGTTCGGCGGTGGCCGAGGAAATCCCCGAGCGTTCCTGCGGTCGCGTACACCGGGCAGGCGAGTTTCCTCGCAAGCACATCGAGTCCCCTGACATGGTCGCCATGCTCGTGGGTCACGATGATCGCCTCGATCGCGTCAGGATTACAATTAGCCTGTGCCATACGGGCAAAGGTCTCTTTTGCACTCAGTCCCGCATCGATAAGGAACGCGCCGGAACGTCCTTCGATATAGGTACAGTTGCCCTTACTTCCGCTTGCAAGGATCGTGCACTGCATCTCTCCCTACCATAGGCGCCGGAGGTATTAACCTGCTTTCATCCCGGCATAAGAGAAAAAAAAGAACGGGGAAGCGGTTACTTCTTGTTTTTCATGGCCTCGTATTCCGCAAGTACCGGAGCAATGGTCTTTGTCGAGATAGACCGCCGTACAAGGACTGCGAGTTTCCTGCAGTAACTGATATGGGCGACCTGGAAACTCACGATCAGGCCAAAACAGAGGCAGGTGATGCCAATCAGGCTGTAACTGGTAATGTCAACCATAAACAATCTCCCCGTCAGGTCTCCCTGATGAGCTCGTCAACGATCGGAACAACGGAATCGGCTTCAGAGCATTGCTGTGCAACCACCATGAAATGCTTCCCGTAATACATATTCAGGAGCTGGGTCCCGACAATCATCCCGATTGAGAACATAATAACCCCAAAACCGATATAGATCAGCAGATCCGTCAGCAGGTCTGTCAATTGTGCACCCCATTGACTGTTAGGCAGGAGACAGATAAATATATTGAATTCTCTTTATGCACCCCATGTCCCCTATAGAAAAGACCATTACAGGGGAAAACACCGGTATCCGTACACAGCCGGGCAGGCAGGCGATCGTGACCGAAGCAACCATCCCCCTGAAATTTACCCTCTCGGAATTTGCCGGGTCGCTCGGGGACTTTGGGACGATCATCCCGCTCATCCTTGCCGTGGCGCTCGTCTCCGATGTCAACCCCCGGTATATCCTGCTCTTCTTTGGGATCTGGTTCATCCTCACCGGGCTCTACTACCGGCTGCCGATCCCGCTCGAACCGATGAAAGCGATAGCGGTCATCGTGATCTCGGGGAGCATCGGGAGCGGGGAGATAGCCGCGGCGGGCATCATCCTCGGGGTACTCTTCCTGGTTCTTGGCTATGGCAGGTTCTTTTCCATTATTGAAAAATGGGTGCCGGAGAGCGTGGTGCGGGGCATCCAGCTCGGCCTTGCCCTCCTCCTCTTTAAGGCCTCGGCCGATTTCGTGTTCAAAGACTCGTTCTTCTTTGTCCTTGGCATTGCCATCATCCTGCTCTTCCTGCTCCTTGTCCATTACCGCCATATCCCCGATCTCTCCTCCATCTGCGTGATCGCGGTCGGGGTCATCGGCGGGATCATCCTGCATGGTATTCCCCCCACAAGCCTGATCCCGCCGCCGCAGCTCGTGATCCCGATCCCGTCGGATTTCCCCTCGGCGATCTCGACCCTTGTCCTGCCGCAGGTCGTGCTCACGATCGCAAACGCCATCCTTGCCACCTCGCTCCTCACAAAGGATCTCTTTGGAAAGGATGTCCCGCCAAAGAAGCTCTCCACGACCATCGGCCTCATGAACATCACCTCGGTACCGTTCGGCGGGTTTCCCATGTGCCACGGTGCCGGGGGCCTTGCCGGCCAGTACCGGTACGGGGCACGGACCGGCGGCGCCAGCATCATTGCCGGCGTGATCTTCATTGTCCTCGCCCTCTTTTTCACCTCCCCCGAGGTACTCTCCATTGTGGCGGTCGGGGTGCTCGGGGCGCTCCTGGTCTTTGTCGGGATCGAGATGGGCCGGCACAGCCTCAAATCCGACAACCTCCCGGTCACCTGCGCCATCGGCCTGCTCGCCCTTTTCCTCTCCATGACCGTGGCATTCATCATCGGCATGGCGCTCGTCTACCTTCTCCTGAAGTTCCGGCCCAAAACGTCGGGAGACGGCCCGGTTGCCTAAAAGGGACGAGTCGCCGTCAGCCAACGAAACCTTAACAACCTTTCCCGCCGATTTTTCCTGCTATGTGGCACGCGGTTGATGTCGATACCTGGATGGCGCGGCGGACCTCGCAGCTTGGCGCGGTAAAAGAGACCGTCCAAGGGATTATCGATCAGGTCCGGGACCGGGGCGATGCGGCCGTCCTTGAACTTACGGAGAAGTTCGACAAGGTTCACCAGGAGGATCTCGCCGTTGATGAGGATGCACGGGAGGCTGCGTACGAGAAGGTCGATCCCCGGGTAACCGAGAGCCTTATCGAGGCCGAGGCCCGGATCAGCCGGTTCCACGAGCTCCAGCTCCCCCGGGGGCTCTGGCTCAACGAACTGGAGCCCGGTATCACGCTCGGGGTCAAGACCACCCCGCTCTCGCGGATCGGCGCATACATTCCGGGAGGACGTGCCGCCTACCCTTCAACTGCCCTCATGTGCACGGTCCCGGCACGGATCGCCGGGGTAGAGGAGATCTGCTGCTGCTCGCCGCCACCGATCCAGCCGCTCACGCTCGTAGCCCTTGACATCGCCGGGGTCAGCGAGGTCTACCAGTGCGGGGGAGCACAGGCCATTGCCGCGATGGCTATTGGGACAGAGTCCATCGACCCGGTGGAGAAGATCGTCGGCCCCGGGAACGTGTACGTGACCGCGGCAAAGATGATGCTCCGCGAGTATGCCGAGATCGATTTCCCCGCAGGCCCGAGCGAGATCGCGGTCATTGCCGACGAAAGTGCCGTCCCGTCGTTTGTTGCAGCCGATATCATTGCGCAGGCCGAGCACGACCCGAATGCCGCCTGCCTCCTTATCGCAACCTCGGAAAAAGTTGCCGGCGCGGTGGGCGCAGAGGTAAAGAAACAGGCAGAGATCGCCCCCCGGAAGGAGATCGTACTCAAAGCGCTCAATAATTCCGGCTATATTGTTGCAGGCGACCTCCGGGAAGCAGTCGCCATCTCGAATACGGTAGCCCCCGAGCACCTCTCCATCCAGGTGGCAGATACCCTGCCGGTGCTCTCCGGGATCAGGAATGCCGGGGCAATCTTTGTCGGGCCCTATACCCCGGTTGCCTGCGGGGATTATGCCTCCGGCACCAACCATGTGCTCCCGACCGCCGGGTACGCCCGGCAGTACTCGGGGCTTGACGTCCACCACTTCTGCAAGACCTCCTCGGTGCAGATCCTCTCCCGCGAGGGACTGGAAAGCATCGGGGACACCATCGAGACCCTTGCCACCGCAGAGGGACTCTTTGCCCATGCTGCATCGGTAAAAGTCCGGCGGCAGGAAAAGAAGAACGGCCGGACCGGCTTGTAAAAAAAAGCAATCCGGGCGGTCCCGGATCCTTATTTTTATTGTTTTTTTTAACCCGATTTATTCTGCCGGGAAAGGAGCATTGTCCCGGCACATGCGGTAATTGCCAGGGCAAGAACCGTACTCCACGGGGAGAGGGGGATCGGGGTTGCTTCCGCTTCTGACGGTTCGATGGTGATCTTTGTGGTAGCGTACGGCCCGGCGCTGACCCGTTCATGGTCGACCGGGGCCGTGACGACATAGACCGTGTACGTGCCCGGGTTAAGGTTCCCGAGAATCACCGAGGTATCCCAGGCGTACTGCCAGGTCCCGTCCTTCATATCGACCGGCGCCGTGGTAAACAGCCCCCGGCCTGCCGGGACATTCACATTCTCCAGGGTCACGCCCCGGGAATCGAGATCCGGGCCAACGAGAAAGAGGAAGACTGCAATGGTATGGACCCCGGAGACATTGCCGGAGAGGAAGATCGTATCGCCCTGATGGACCGTCGAGGGCGAGGCAGTGATGGTGACCGGCTGGGCCACGGCAGGAAGAACGATGAGGAAAAAGAGCACGGCCACAACCGCCGGCAGAACTACGACCCCACGCATATCACTATCATTCTTCCGTACTGGGATAAAACAGTATCAGTGTTTCACCTTAAAAATCCATGACCATCACGGCCTCTTCCTCGGCCCTGAGTTCCCCTTTGAGGTGCTCTGCCTCGAACTCGTAGCCGTCCGAGGGATTGAAATCGTCATAGAGCTCGCACTTGTCGAGCACGTCGACAAACTCCTTTAAGAAGATCCTTGGGATAATATCGACCCGGCCCCCGAACCGGCCGGTGATCTTTTTTATCATCGCCCGGATGAACCGGTGGGAGACCCGTTCCCGGTCTACCTCCCGGTAGGCCTCCGAGTACACCTCGCAGACCTTCAGGGCCACGAGTTCCAGTTTCGCGGTATCGAACCGGGCGAGCTGGATCTGCGGCTGTCGTGGGTTCTTGAACGCACCGTCGCCGTCGACACTGATCCGGTCGTACAGGGGGGGTGCCGAGCGGATGCCCCGCGAACTGTCGAAAAATGCAGGAGTGCCGGTAAAGAGGAAGTAACAGTAGGGCATCCTGCCGCCGTCGAGCGCATCGATAAGCCGGGCAAGCGTCTGGTAGCTCTTCTCCCGTTGCGCCCGCTGGAGCCCCTGGGTGATCTCCATCTCGTCGATGGCAACAACCAGCCCCCGGTATCCCGCACCCCGGACGATCTCGACAAGGCCGGCAAGGAAAAAGAACGCGGTTGCATCGTCGACATCGCCCCGAACCCCGGCCTTCTGCCGGAAATCCCGGCCCACCGTGGGCTCTCCCGCGATCCAGCCGATAGCAGCCTGGGCTGCCGGATAATCGCCGGTGTTACTCGCCTGGTAATAGGTGCGCAGGGCCGCGGCAAGCCCGGTGTTGTTCCCGCCGATGAGGGCAAGGGACGATTCGATCTCCTTTTCTGTTGCCGTTTCAAGGGCCGCGTCGTCCATGCCGCTCGCGGCAGATGCCAGCCTCTCCTCGATGGCAAAGAGCCAGTTGTCGATGACGGTCTTTAACGCATGGTCGGTCTCTGCGGTCCGGAGAGCGGCGCAGATCTGCTGGTAGAGGACTTTTGGCTTGGAGAGCGAGGCCGAAGGAGAGATGAAGACATGGGCGGTCACAAAGCCTTTCTGGGCCGCCGTTTCGAGGGCCCGGGCAACAAAGAACGTCTTTCCCGCTCCGTAGTCCCCTCTGACGAACTTGAGATCGCCGCCCCCGTCAGCAACAAAGTCGAGCTGCCGGGCTATCACCCCTTCCTCCAGTTCGAGGCCGACGGCAATCCGTGCAAGGCCGCTTGCCGGGACCGTGCCCCTCCGGAGGGCATTGATGATGGCAAGGCTCTCGTGGCGGCGGCGGTTCTTGATTTCAGGCTCCACAGTACTCATAAGACTCCCCTTCCGCATTCATACCTTTCTTTTCTACGAGCATTATTCCCTGTGCCGCCCCTTTGCGGATCAGGCTGTTGACCAGTGCCGCAACCCGGCGCGACCCGGTCAGCCGGCGCAGGTCGGCCTCGCTTGCCCTGCGGTGGGTGGCAAGGAAGGCGAGGATCGCGGTCTCTTTCTCCGTGAGGGCGAGCCGGTCGGCCAGCCCTGCGACCGTCTGCCGGGGCGCTTCGCGGGATTGTTCGGGAACCGTTTCCCGAAACGCCGGGCAGTCGGCCGGCATCTGCTCCTTGCAGCGCTGCACAAGGGCGAGGAACTCCTCATGGCGGCAGAGGGTTGCACGGGCCGGCAGGGCGTCGATCCCCCGCAGGCAGCTCTCCATGCAGGCGGCAAAATCCTCGTGTTCCCGTGCATCCCCTGCCTGCGCAAGGTACGCTGCGGCAAGGCACTCCCGTTCGGCGGTGCCAAGCAGGGCGCGGCGCTCTTCGAGCCGGCGTGCCAGTTCGCGGTCCAGCCGCTTCATCCGGGAGAGCAGGTTTTCGCTTCCCGCGATCGCGCCGGCAACCCGGGCAAGGTCCGCATACTTCCGGATATTTGCGAGGATGTGGAGCAGCACTTTCTCGCTCTCCCGGTCGTCCCCGCATGCGGCAAGGAAAAGCGCGTACGGGATCCCTCCGTTGAGGAAGTCGGCACGGTACGCCCGGTAATACCAGGCCCGGGTCTCTGCATCGTCCCCGGCGGCATGGTACATACGGGCGGTCTCGATCAGGCAGACTACGTTTGCATCCCCGGAGACCGTGGCAAGGAACCGCTCTTTTGTACGGTCGGACACTCCCCCGGCGAACAGGTAGCCGGCATAGGTCCGGATAACGAGGCGGAGCGTCCCGGCCGGAAAGGGGGTTGCGATCCCCTCCTGCACGAGCGCTTCGTAGGCGGCGTCTGCATTTACCCGATCGCCCAGCGCCGCATAGATCTCGCAAAGGATAAGCCGGTGATCGGGCCGGTTATCAAGGGCAACCAGCCTCTTTGCCCCGGCAAGCGCTGCAAAAAAATCTCCCCGGGACATGAGGAGGAGGATATAGTCAGCCCAGAGTCCTGGCGCGGTGCAGTCCTTGCAGAACGCTGCATACGCCGCCGGCGCCCCGTTTGGATCTGCCTCTGCGAGGGCGGCGAGGTACTCCCGGAGCAGCTCCGGGTCATGGCGCTCCTCGTATAATGCGAGCGCGACGTCCGCTGCTTCCCGTGTACGGTGCGCAGCGCGGAGGGCGCGGGCATATTCTGCCGATCTTACCGCCGGTGCGCCGGTCGTCTCGTACAGCGAGCACGCTTCAGCCGCATATCCCGAACTAAGAAGGGCGCCGGCAAGGCGGTCGCGGTCATCTGCCCGGTTCCCGAGGGCACAGAGCCGTTGTAACACCGGCAGGGCTCCCCGGTCGTCGTCCCGTGCAAGGAGGATCGCTGCATAACTGCGCAGGGCTTCGGTGTTGTCGGGATCGAGCCGGACTGCCGCCGCATACTCGGCATAAGCGCCTTCGTCCCCCCGCTCTTCGAGCACCTTTGCCAGGTAACTGTGGACGTGCGAGGACCCGGGCATCTTCCGGGCAAGGTCGCGGAAATATACTTCCGCATCCTCGAATTTTTTTAAGCAGAAGAGGTTTGTCGCTGCGAGGACTTCGAGGGAGGGTTCCCGTGCGGACTCCATGAGCCGGTTGCAGCAGTCGAGCGATTCCTGGTGTTTCCCCTCGTTGTAGAGCCGGAAGGCGTCTTTTGTGCGGTCGTCGCCCGCCGCGTTCATGGCGTGCCCGGGGCGAACCGGACCCGGAGCAGCCCCGCGAGCATCCGGAGCATGTCCGACTTTTTCACCCGGGAATCGCCCTTGTTCTGCCATGCAATGGGGACCTCCTCGATCCTGTTACCGGCGCGGGCCAGCCGCCAGAGGAGTTCGACATCGAACTCAAAGCCCTGTGCCGTAAGGTGAGGTAGTACAGCATCGACTGCGGATTTTTTAAAGACTTTCGCCCCGCACTGGGTATCGTTAAAGGAGAGCCCGAAGAGCAGCCGGATGATCAGGTTAAAACAACGGCTCTCTATCCTGCGCAGCCAGCCCTGCCGGACCTCAAGAGTCGATCCCGGGATCCACCGCGACCCGATCGCTGCATCCGCTTCCGTAAGGTGCCCGAACAGGCGCACCATCTCGGAAATACCGGTCGAGCCGTCGGCATCGGCATAGCCAACGAGCGGGGCCTGTGCGGCACGAAGCCCGGCAATCACCCCTCCTCCTTTCCCGAGCCGGCCGGGGAACCGGAGGCAGCGGATCAGAAGATCGGGACGCTCTTTTGCGATGGCGTCGACAACATCCGCCGTGCGGTCGTTCCCGTCGCAGACAACGATGAGCTCCCCGTCAAACGCGGTGATGGCATCAAAGAGCCCGGCTATCCGTTTCTCTTCGTTATACGCCGGGATGACAAGGCTGTACCGTGGTGGTGGGGTGGTCGTCATGGCAGGAAGGTGCCGCCGGTTTGTCCCCCCGGGGCAGGCAGTCTGGAAGTTTGCCCGGCCCGAACGGAAAACTGTCCTGTACTGTTGGGGAGAGATCGTCAATAATATTACTGGTGTTTGGTGAGGTGCCGGGCGAGCGCGGTCTCTTTTTGGTATTTCTCTGCAATGGCAAGCGCAGTCATCCTGAGATCGTGGTGATCCTTTATGCAGCTCTCGGGAGGCGGGGACTTGCGCAGGATGGCGGAGGTGTTCTCGGTTACCTGGATGAGCTCGGTTGCGATCAGTGCGTTGAGCCAGATCAGGTCGGCGAGCATGCTTTTGATCTCTTCATCGGTCATAGATCGTTGTGTACGAAGTACCGCTATTTGAAGATAGGGTGTATTGCGGAAAGGCCGGTTTCTCTCGCAAATTCCTGCAGGGCACCTGCCCCCGGGCACGTCCCGGGCTGCCCCATCACGGTCGCAACGTCCGAACGTATCCCGGGGACAACCTTAATGCCCGATCATCCCAGACATTCCTGCCAGAGCAGTACCATGACCTACCTTGACAATATTCAAAAGAACGGGAAGTACGCCAATCCTTTCTTTGGCCTCACCGGCATCGACGTCGTCAGTACGGAGGAGGGTCGTGCGGTCTTAAAAATGGCGGTCCGCCCGGATATGCTTAACGGCGTTGGCTGGCTCCAGGGCGGGATGCTTGTTGCGCTCGCGGACGAGGCAATGGCCCTTGCCCTCTACCCGATGCTCGAAGCTGCCGAAGGGATCGCGACCATATCAGAGTCCACCAGTTTCATCAAAGGCGTGCGCGAAGGCGTCATCGTTGCCGAGGGCCGCGTGGTCAGGAAAGGGAGGAGGGTTGCATTCTGCGAAGGCGAAGTCAGGATCGGGAATGCCGAAAAGACCCTGCTTTCGAAGACCACGGCCTCGTTTGCCGTAACGGCCTGTAAATAAAAACTCTTAAAAAAAAAGTTATTTTTTGTTCTTCTTTGCTTCGCTCTTTTTGTCCGTTGTGGCTCCCTTCCGGGTAACATAGTAGGCTACACCGGCTGCCACGATAACCAGGACAACGACCAGCACGATCAGGGTAGTCTGGGTTGAGGATGCGGCTGATTTCTGTGCCGCTGCCAGTTTTGCTGCGGTATCCTTGTCCGTGGGATTGGTGGTAAGGGCTGCCTGGTACGCAACTGCAGCGTCCTGGAAATTCCCCATCTTTACCAGGGCATCGCCCTTGTTGATTAAGGCCCCGGTATAGTTCCCGTCGATCGCAAGCGCCTGGTTATATGAAGTGACAGCGTCCCCGTACTTCCCGAGGCTGAACTGGGCATACCCCTTGTTGTTCCAGAGCAGCTTGTCCTTCGGGTACTCGGCAATGCCGGTATCGAGCGTTGCAATTGCATCGGTATAGTTCCCGAGCCGGATCTGGGCATAGGCCATGTTCTGGTAGGTATAGAGGAGCGCATCGCTGATCTTGATCATGGAGGTGTTCGAGGCGAGCGCCTGGTCGTACTGCTGGATGGCCCCGGCGTAATCGCCCCCCGTGAGGAGCTGGGTGCCCCGGTTATAGTATTGCGTTGCTGCATCGTGCGTCGTGTTCTCCGCGGCAGCAGCGGGTATCACTACCAGCAGGCATGCCAGGAACAGGACGGTGACCAATGAGATCTTTCCTCGCGTCATACCGGGTACATGGGCTCTTGCCTTTCATCAATCTTCTCACCCGCCCCCGGTCTATCCCGTCGTAAGATAGTAATAATAGGGAATGGGGAGAAAATGTAAAGCAGCGGGGGAAGCACGTGAAGTATATCTTTGTCACCGGCGGTGTGATGAGCGGCCTTGGGAAAGGGATCACGGCCGCATCAGTGGGACGGATCCTGAAAAACCGTGGGTACCGGGTCACGGCAGTCAAGATCGACCCGTACCTCAATATCGATGCCGGGACCATGAACCCGGCCCAGCACGGCGAGGTCTTTGTCTTAAAAGACGGGGGCGAGGTAGACCTCGACCTGGGCAACTACGAACGGTTCCTCGATATCGAGCTCACGTCTTCCCATAACATCACGACCGGGAAGGTCTACCGGACCGTGATCGAAAAGGAACGGCGGGGCGACTTTTTAGGGGAGACCGTCCAGATCATCCCCCACATCACCGACCAGATCAAGACCTGTATTAAAAATGCGGCAGAGGAAGAGTTCCCAGACGGCACAAAGGCCGATGTCTGCCTTGTCGAGGTCGGGGGAACGGTCGGCGATATCGAGAGCATGCCGTTCCTGGAAGCCGTCCGCCAGATGCGGGGCGAGCTCGACGGGCGCGACTATGTCCTCATTCACGTGACCCTTGTTCCCGAGGATGCGATGGGCGACTTAAAGACCAAGCCCACCCAGCACTCGGTAAAGGCGCTCCGGGAGCTCGGGCTCCACGCGGATATCATTGTCTGCCGGAGCGAGCGGGTGGTCGGGGCAAACACCAAGCGCAAGATCTCGGCGTTCTGCGACCTGCCCTTAAGCGCGGTCATCTCGGCAGCCACCGCCCGGGACACCTACGAGGTTCCCATGGAGATGGAAAAGGAGGGGATCGCCGATGTCCTCTCCGCCCACCTCGGCCTTGAAAAGCGGGAGACCGATCCCTCGTGGTACCGGCTGGGG